>JGI26060J43896_10000175_pt1 | contig 22341 bp, 17 predicted proteins | sample MarorgKNORR_S2LV_6_FD_43896 | JGI IMG/M metagenome (IMG submission 43896) | reverse complement strand
GGCCCAGACGTCCCAAATGTCTCTTTCCGACGCATGGAATCATAGATGGATTCACGAGTGTTCTCCTCGGCCCAAACTCCGGCTAACCCAGATGCTCCAAATCGCGCATAACGATCGAAGTAAACGTTACTGCCATTCTCTGAGGAATTGATTGGCAAAGACCCTCGTTTTTGTCCATCACTGTCCAGCAGACCTGATACTCCATAGAAATTATCTTCGTTACCTACAGCCGTCGCATTGTGATTATCGCTGGAGCCGATTACGCCAAATTTAAACGGATTAAAGCCTTTCTCTGATTCTAGCTTGATCCCATCTAAGAGAGCCTTTCTGACATAGCTACCCTCGGGCTTAATGGGAATATCCCCTCCTATTTTAAAGGGAAGAATTTCAAATCCGGCTAGCTCATCATTCGGCGACAAAGCCGGGTTTGTTTCCGAAGTACCTTTCACCTGCGTGATTTCAACCAGAGGTTCATTGCGCACGCGCTGGCTTGCATAAGCCGAATCCAATGGCCTTCCTGCATAATCTGTAAGAGCAAACATAAGGCCATCTGAGACGTTTGAATTATGAGGAATCGCTAAACTTTCGATACCATTCGTCCTATTAGAATCCATCCATGACCATAGATCTTGCGGATCATCAGAGTTGATTCGAGAAAATGGTAGTTCCGGAGCAATTCCATCGCGGAAAATAACATTCCGATGAAGAACTTCTTCTTCCGGTCCTGTGCCAGTGTATTCGTATGCAATAAATGCCGTGAATCTACCCGGGTCATTATGGCGATTAGCACTTGAAACAATATCATCCCAAGCATTCTTAACTACAGTGTCGTTCATAATCTCACCGCCGTTGCCAGCACTGGCGAAATCAGCAAATCTTCGAAAAACAGAGCGCCGAAAATTCACATCCTCTCCAAGATTATCTAACCCTTCCGCAACGGGATGTTGACTAAGGTCAGAATCACCCGATGCCATTTCCTTAACAATACCTAAATAATAGGCATGGTCACTGACTGCATAGAAGTCCATGGGAGAATCTAATTGCATATCAAAGCCAGCCGGGTGCCGGACAGAACCACCCTTTGCAAATTCATAAGCCTCATCTGGCGAGGCAATACCTCCAAAAATAAATGCATCATATGAATACATAGAATGAACATGTACATCTCCAAAATACGCATTACGCTCAAAATTATATTCTGAATCACGAATATTTATATCTACAATCGGGCTAATAGCCTCCGGCTCTGTCTGTACTAAGCGATCAGAATCACTGCATGATCCAAAAAAACTTAAAACAATAATACTTAGTAATAACTTACTCATAATATGTCCCAATGTTCTTTAGGTATGTGTTTTCATAATGTGTTTTAGCTAAAAAAAGGAGAGATAATCAGCCAACTGCGATCAATAAACCAGAAGCTAGCTATGCTACCACATGCATAAATGGGGACCTTAGAAAAGAGGCGGCTGAATTTTTCTCTCACTATAGATAACGATACCAAAATTAAGGCTATGACCCCTAACTGCCCTATCTCAATGCCAACATTAAAAAGGAACAATGCGGTCAACCGATTGGATTCTGGCAACCCAATCTCGACAAGAGCGCCAGCAAAACCAAGCCCATGCAATAATCCAAAGCTAAATGCAATGAACACTGAATAGTTAATATTCTGCGGTCTCGCTACTCTCAAGTTTTCATAAGCTAATAAGATAATACTTCCTGCAATAATCGCCTCGATAGGCCCCTGAGGAAGATTGATGATTTTAAAGACTGATAGTCCTAAAGTAATTGAATGCGCAATGGTGAAACTAGTAATAACTTTTAGAATGCCGATCGGCTGCCGGACTAAGTACATCAACATCAATAAAAATAATATATGGTCATAGCCTTGTAAAATATGAGCGAAACCAATAACCAGGTAAACTGGAAGCCTTTTAACTTCAGTCATTAAATCAAGCTTAGGCTCATCTCCAGTGATCAGGAAATCAGCGGTTTTATCTTCGCGACTATCCAACCAATTGATACTAACTAAGGTATCTATCATCGTTCGATCGAGACCCACAACTTCAATTTCCTGCAAATTTTCTCTTCCGCAGTTTAATTTGAACACCTCTGTGAGAGCCGAATTGGTTATTCTGGAGGACAGGTTGACTTGCTCACAATTTGTCGCAACTGATAACCCGAGAAATCTACCCGCTATTTGCGGTTGGCGAAACGAGGCCTCGTAAATACCGGGGTTCTTTAACTCCACCACCTCTAGAAAGGCTGGTCGAATCTCATGCCCTAAGGCTTTAGCTCCTAACAATAAAGTGAGTAAAATCAGAAATGACTTCATTCTGACTCAATTACAACAATATATTGATCAGTTAATTCTTCGGTATATTTATTTCGCGAGGCCTCTTGTTGATATCGTTGATAATCCATAATTACTTGGTTTTGCACGATATTATAGGGAGTAATCTCTGCTTCATGGACACTCACTATTTGAACGAGATGAAAGCCAAACCCGCTAGATAATGGACCTTCCCATGCATTTAGATGCAATGTAGGAAAGTGATCAGCAAAATTGGCTCCAAAAGTTGCATTAATATCAAGAACACTGCGGTATGAATATTCAGCGTTAAGCATCGAGGATTCGCCCAACTCATTAATCGACCCTCCTCCCTCGATTTTCGATAATGTAGCGACTGCATCGCTTTCCAATCGAAAATAAAGCTGACGGAAAGAATAACGAACAGGCAAAGTATAATCATCGATTTGCTGCTGATAGAAAGATCTGAGCACAGCAACATCAGGAAGTTCTTCAGAGTCAGATTCGGCAATGAAACCTAATTTTTGGATTAACCTCCGCCGAACAATTGAATCTTGTTCATCAAGCCCTAATCTTAATGCTTCCCGGTAAAGAATTTCTTCTTGGATCCAGCTTGAGATCAAGGAGCTTAATTCCTTCGGACTAGCCATGGCCCCAGTTTGAGTCTCCCATAGTGTTGCCAAACGCTGTTGCTGCGCCGTTGTCACAATGATTTGTTTGCGATCAGTTACAATTCGAGCGTCTATTACAAATAGTAAAAACCCCGCTATCGCAAACCATAATAAAGGCTGTCGAAGAAATTTAATCATACGAAGTAATCAATATTAGATAGCAACACTTTTCCCCATAGACTTTCATGATTGCGCCAAATAATGCATTCGCCAAATTTCGAAATTAGATTTATAGCCACACATGACTACGAATAAAAAAGTGATGAGGGCACACTGAAGACATGACAGCTACCCTTATTTCAAGCTATCAACGCCCCACGTTCAATTTGCAGCACCTCAGAACAGGACACAACTGCTTTTATCTGAGCACATTACACATAAGTACCGAAAGTTAGAAGTTGAGCCAGTAGATTTTGTGAGAGCAGATGTTGTCAACTATCGCCAGCTAGAACCGATTTTAAGCCTGCAAAAGAAACTGCCATCCCGTGTTCGATAGCTTCCGCGAATTGGTCCGGCGCGATTTCTGTAGTCCAAGTAAAATTACAGCTCCCTTCAGCTGCAGATAGAACACTTGTGAGTTTTATCGTCGCTAAATGATGTTCTAATGGCGTTGGGGTTTTGATTGCCGAATACTGAAGACAATGATTTTCATGATCCAAGGTCAAAATCTTTTCTTGTACTTCGCCAATACCTTCCATAGTGAAAGAGCGGACTCCGCCCTGTTCGCTTATTGATTCGACAGCTGGCACCCAATCACAGCGGGTCACATCAGAAAATATTTCCCAGACTTCTGTTAATGGATAAGGCAGAACTTCTTCGATGATAAGTGTCTTCATTAAATGGAAATCCCTATTTTTATCTTACTCAATCTGCAGAATACCTAATGATGGCTAATTTCTTTTTCCATATCTTCATCAGCCTATCTGCACCGATGACAAAAAACCATTAGGTTAAATCTATATTAATTTATAGCAACTTAAATGCTCTAGTTGATTTCCATTTAATAGTTACTTAATTTACCCTCACAAACATTGTTCTTATGAATGCTACCGTGCTTTGTAATAAAAATAAGATTAAACAAACAATATAGATATTTGTAAGTTCAGTTAAATATCCGATTATCATCAATCCAGAGAGAATAAAAATTGTTGATAGTATGCCAGTTTGGAAAAAATAAAGCTTAATAGGAAATATCTCTTTATGTCCTTGCTTTCTTAGTAAAAGCATCCTTTTAGGAAACACCAATAATCCTACGACTGAATAGAAGCATATAATCCAACAACTAATTACCCAGGCTAATTCTAAATTCTGATCACTAAAGATAGCAAACGGCAAAATAGAGCCAAACATCGCTCCAAAAGCAGAATAAGTTAGAAGTTGGATGCGGAAATTATCTGGTGCACTAAATCCATCAGAACTTCTACTTAAACCGATTAATATTGCTGAAAAGCCAACTATACCTAGGGCAAGCTCAGCTATTAATTGTAGTGCATCAAAATTTGGCTCCATAATTTATCCCGCTCAAAAGTTGCGATCCCAATTTCTAGCAAGCTTGCCTACTCTAATCATCTTTTCAAGAATTCAAGGACGCGATTATAGAAATCGATATTGTTCTCCATAGAGGAAAACCGCGCCCCTCGTCACCCTTGCAGAACCATTCTATTTCTTTACCTTCTTCCGCTTGAGCATTGCTCATATCTTGAGTGGGAAAAGACGAAATGAACGAAGCTGCCTTAATCAGCTTGCCTCAAATCAGTTTGCCCCGCATCAAAGTTTTTCAGTATTTCGGGACAGGCAGTCTCTCCGCTTTCACTTCCCAAGGTCATAATATTTAGAAAGGTTGTGGTGGCAAAAGTGGCAAGCCCTGGCACGCCTTCGGTAATAGTAGTATCTACAATGGCGTGCTCCACAGATAACTGATATGCATTTTCAGGCAGTAGCTGTTCAGCCGGAATAATGAATTCTGTTGCTGCGTAATCTAGATAAGGAGAGTTTTCAAAAGGTCGACCACTATGTGAAATTCGCTTACCGTGACAGTCGCCCATAATGACAAACACCAGATCATTAACAATCCCCAAAGGATCTTGATTACCTTGCTTAAAAGTGCTCCAGGTCACTGTAAGCGGCAGATCTGCTTGAATCAGGTGCGGTGAAATAGAGTTACCATTCTGCAATAAAATAATATGCGGTGCATCGGGCAGACGTGAACTGCCTGCTACTGAATTAACCAACGCGATTGGCTGCTCTAACTGTCCGGTTGAAGGAGTATCATAGCGAAAAATATAATTACCATCCGGATAGTTGTGTTCAAGTTCACTTTCATCGGGGTATCTTCCACCATGCATCTCGAGCGCATAGCCGCTGTCTGAAAAGGCAATGGCTTCAGAAAGATTATCGGGAGTTAACAACGCTGCTTGTTTTATGCTCCCTTTGTCCTGAACAAATATTTCAGCAAAAAAATGATAGTTAAGAGCAAAGACCGCGCCACCAGTAGATTGTTTAAAATTTCCAGTCTTACCGGCTACGACGAAGGTGATGTCTGTTTGCTGCCGTGGAGCTTGGTTTGCAGCAGCTGACACGAGGCAAGAAAATGACAGTCCGACAGTGAATAGTATGGATTTAAAGTATGAGAGCTTCATTATTCTTCCTTCAAGTAATCAACTAGTTTGAACGAAGGGATTGAAGAAGTCGAAGTCTTCAGCGTTCAATGGAAAGAGTTGTGCTATGCCAGACTGATCGATGCCGCTGAGCCGCCGTAAGGCCTGTTGTAAATGCCTTGGTTCCAGTCGAATCCCATTACTATCAATCTGCAGGGTTTCCGGATTGATATCATAGGCCTGGTGTTCTTCATCAGTCGCACCAACCACCCGATTACCCCAACCTGCATCCTGCTGAATAATGATAGCGCTGCCAATTGGCCAGTGATCTTTGCCACCTCCAGAATTGTAGTACGGAGTACGGCCGAAATCAGAAGCCATAGTTACAACAACTTTATCAGCAAATCCTCCCGCTTCAGCCACATCGAATATATATGTAACGAGTTTAGTAAGTTTTGCCAAATACTCGAAATGATTATCGTCATGTGCTTGGTGAGTATCGAAACCTCTAACTCCAAGCTGCGTCGCGACACAGAGACCGGATTGGTATGCCAATAACGCCAGTTGGGCAGCGCGGAAATCACTATCAGTTTCAAAAGTGTTCGGCAAAAGCGCTGCGAATGCGTCTAGATCATCACGGGTGGAATTCGCCAGATATAGATTATTCATGCCCACTTCCTGGCGGGGTAGCAAATTTGGGCTAGACATCAACCGATCAAGTCTTTGGTTCTGGTACTGATTAATAAGATCTAATTCGGATTGCTCAAACAAATCATAGCTAGCCGAGCCGTAAAAAATCTGGGAATCATTAATCAAGTTACGAATTTCACTGGGATTCTGCAATCGGCTAAAACGAGCAATGCCAGCTGTCTCGCTATAGCCTGAGGCATGCACTAATGACAAAGGAAGTTCTGGCGCGATAGTCTGGGATGCAATCGCACCGAAGCTTGGATAGCCGAATCCGATGCGCCCACTCCATGTGTGCCGACTGCCATCATCATGGGAATTTGTCCGGGTGTCGATGCCATTGATTACCAGCATTTCCTTGTAAAAACGCTCAAAGAATTCCTTATTGTTAGCAATTGGTGCATAGGCGATATTTCCAACCTGTTCAACGCTAGCTGAGTCGGCCCAGGTGTTGATAGCACGTTCACCCGGTATATTTCGTTTCGGGTCACAAAAACTGGTTACGTCCCAGCCTCCTATGGCTGCTAGAGATATGTAGAAATTCCCGGTATAAGGCTCCAACGCCGACGTGCGCTGCATAGTCCATGGCCCGGCAACTCCAAGTCCCGCCATGCCAAGCAATTTAGTAAAATCACGGCGCTTCATGTTGATTCCTGTATCCTTTTCCTATTATTCATGAATGAATTTGTAATCACGCAGCATGTAATTAATCACTGCTGCCCAGCTGCGCAGTGTCTGATTAGAATCTCTCCGAATAGGATTTTCTGCGTTTGCAAGCTGAAACTGACATAATTCAGAGTCACTACTAATAGCTGGCGATTTGCCAGCTGTGATCCTAGCAGACCAAATAGTCTCAAATAATCCAAAGGTCGCATCAATTTCCGGATCGTTTATCCGTAGCGATTCGCCCCACAGCCGTTCATGTAGTAACTGAATGTTTGCTCGTATGGCTGCAGGATCACTAATTGGTGTTGAACTCAATTCCACAGCGGTAAAAAGACTGCGCTCGCTCTGTGGTTTCGAAAAATCATTTGAGACTATTGGGCAGGATGTTTCATTTGCCATTGCGGCAACCACAGTGCTCATAAGCGCAGTCAACTCGGTCGCTCGGTCAGTGATACCCAGGGAATCGATTCCACCATAAACTAAATTATAGACATGCCCCAACGCATTATTAGGGCCGTAGCTCCAGTTGAATCCACTGACATCGACAAGCTTACGATTCAGCTGTTCAGGGGACAGCAGCCGGCCAGTGCCTATCTCTTGCAGCTCCACTTTCTGTAACGGATCCATCACCTTAACGCTCTCCGCTCTAAAGTGATTGCTCATGGCCAACGACACCAACATATCTTTTAGGTTATGGACGCCATTGCCTGATGTGCCAACCACAAAATCATCCGCTATCTGCTGCATTAACTCCTGCTCCAAGGTGTAGGCGGCAAGGCTGGATTTATAATCAGGATCTTGCGGGCTTACAGGCTTAGCGTACGGATCACGACCAATTACGGCCGGGTACCAGAAGTTAACAGTTCCATATCCAAAACGGCTGTCTTTCGTAAATTCATGCGCCAGCCAATTCAGCGAATTATTTGGATTTGGTGCCAGCAAATCACCAAAACCTGGCGCTAGCATGTCGTTATACCAAGTGTCTCCAACCTGATACCCGCTTAAAGGATCCCCCTTGTAAGAATATGGTAGAGAGTCGTATCCATAGCGTTTATCACGATAGAACCCATTGTCTCCGTAATTCTGGAAAGCCCCTGCCACTGGGTCCAGAATGTCATGACAAACTATACAATTAGAATTGTTCAATGTGGGGTTATTCTCGTCTGCCAGCGCTTCCTGGTCAGTAGTGCGCTCAGACAATGCCTCTATGTCGACACCCAGGAAGAAGTAATAGGCCCAGCGAGCTCGTGCCCGGTTGCGGTTGGTCATAGTCGATGGGAACCGCGCCAGGAAGGCTGGTGAATTCAGAATGCCGGCGTGAGGATAATCTGTCTCGATACCATAACTGATGTCAGAATTGTTCTGTCCGCAAACTGTACACCTATAATATTCAGTGATTCTTCCTTCACGCCATTCGTTAAAGTCATTGTAATCATTAAAAGAAACATCCCCTCCGTAGACCTGTGCGGAGTATGGATTCACCATGATGTAATCAGCAGTTAGGATTTCAGTATAGGATCGTTCGTTAGTAACAACGTGGGTGATAAGCTGCAACGGTTCTTGGGCAATCGCATCACTGGTCAGTGAACGATCGCTGCGCATGCTCGAATTATTGTAGTAGCGCATCGATTCTGGATACCGATAACGGTCTACAACGGCAAATAATCTATTGGAAAATGCTTCGGTTAAAAACCGATCATTAGCACTTTCAATAAGAAAATCTCGGAAACCATCATCACCCATTAGACCGCGGATTGTCTCTCGTAGTTCTTCATCTCCACTATCCGCGACGGCGTTAAGTTCTGCTTCGGTGGGAAGACGTCCTGCAAATAATAAAGAAGCTTTACGTAAAGTTTTCTCGTTACCTGCCCTAACAATGTCTCTGAAAATGTTTTGATTATCACTTCCATGAAACATAAAACCAGCTAGCATCGAATCGACAAATTTGGACCATGATTCGAAGTCATCGCTACCACTAACGAGCTGCACGCCTCCACCGTGAGCTTGACCCAATGGCTTTGTAAGTATAAGAGAGGTGCCATTTGCCTCTTCTTCAATATAGTTCAATAAGGAATTGTAATTAATCGACTGGTAATCTAGGGTCTTCGAATCTACATACGTCAACGCGCTTTTTTTTGCCACTCCGTTTTCCTGATGACAAACAATACAGCGTCCCTGAATAATGGGCGTTGCGATATTCTCCTTGTAGAAAGCCAGGCTTTCAGCTTCACCGCCTTCAGAAGAGATAAAAAACGATAAAGGTGCACCACTGAAGTATAGCTCGTTAGGATCAGACAAAGTTTTGTAAGCGAGATAGATAGCTAATGTAGTATCGGCTACGCCAATTGGGCCAAAGGCCAGATCATCGACAACTGTTAATGCTTCCTTTGCCTGCAAAATCTTGTTAGCTCTAGCTGCTTGAAGACTTCCCAGAGCAGAATCCCAGGGCACATACTCACCAGATTCCAGAAGCATGAAGATCTCTTCNTCCCAGACAATAAGCACATAAAGGTTACCTACGCTGTTTATGTGGCTCGCCTCTATCTGTATCTCAGTTAGAACATCGATCGCCTGTTCGTAAGCAAAGCTGTTTGCGTAACTAGCACCATTATCGGCTGTTGCTCCAGCAAAAAATTTTGCCGAAGTATCTTTCCCAGTGAGACTACTGGGAGAAGCAAGCTCAATTAGCGGTTCCTTAGTGGTTCCATAAACGAGGGGCGCTATAACCACTATTCCTATCAGAATAAGAAAGGCAAACGCTTTTAAAGCAAACTTTAATATTGACTTAATAACACTCATAAAGAGAGAGCCATTCATATATCATCGAGAAATCTAGAAAAAGTAACCAACCGCTGAATTAGTATAGTGTGCCCAGAGGAGCACTGGAACCAATCTGCTAAAAAAGAGGAGTTGTTCCTCGAACTGAATATACTAGGTAGCATTACAATTGGGGCATTGAACGCACCACCGAGAGTTAGAAGTTAAGTCATAGGTTAATCTTTATCTTCAGATATAATCTGCATTAATTCATAATTCTCCTCGCTCCATTTACACCAAGAGTTTAAAACTGGCTTCAAAGATTTACCAAATTCAGTTAGCGAGTACTCAACTTTCGGAGGTATCACCTCAAAAACCTTGCGATCAACTAATTGATCCCTTTCCATTTCTCGCAGCTGCTTAGTTAGCATTTGCTGGGTAATAGGAGACAGTTTTCTTTTCAACTCTCCGAATCTGACAGCACCACCGCCCAAGTTATAGATAATGGCAATTTTCCACTTGCCTCCTATTAACTTTAAAGAGTTAGTAATTGGGTCTAAACATTTAGTCATAGTAGGCATTTATATACCGGTATGATTTTAACGTCTACTATTATTTTCATCTTAGTATGTATATCATACATAGTGTTATTTATATATTGAACATGAAAAGCATCCCCATTAACTAACTAAGAGAGACGGAACCCAGTGCAAACGTCAAAAGAAATAAGATCAACTGTAACCAGTGAAGGAAGTATAGAAATATCTATCGCAACCATAGAAAAACCAACACCTTCAGAAAATGAAGTTTTAATCAAAGTAGAAGCTGCTCCTATTAACCCTTCGGATTTAGGTCTTCTTATAAGTTTTGCAGCCAATCTGGATAGCCTCAGTGTGTCGGGCTCGGGTGACGATACGGTAACAAAAATAAAAATCCATGAAGGCTTGATAAAAGCGATGGCTCCAAGAATCGATCAACCTATGAGCGTAGGAAATGAGGGTGGTGGGGTGGTTGAAGATGCAGGCACTAACGCAAAAGAACTGATAGGAAAGGTTGTTGGTGTCGCTGGTGGAGCTATGTATTCCCAATACAGATGTGTTCCAGCTGCCAACTGCTTGGTAATGGATAACGATACAACTCCGTCTGAGGCTGCGTCCTCATTTGTAAATCCATTAACAGCTTTAGGATTCGTTGAAACCATGCATCTCGAAAACCACAGCGCTATAGTGCATACAGCTGCCGCCTCAAATCTCGGAAAAATGCTTGTAAAAATCTGTAAAAATGACTCCGTTCCTCTTGTAAATATTGTGAGGAAACCTGAACAAGTAGAAATTCTTAAAAACCTTGGTGCGGAGCATATTTGTAATACTGGGGAACCAGACTTCATGGAGAGGCTGGTCGAAGCCCTAGTAGCTACTGGCGCCACACTAGGGTTTGATGCGACTGGCGGAGGAAATGAAGGAAAACTAGCAGGCCAAATACTCACGGCAATGGAAATAGCAGCAAACAAAACTGCTAAAGAATATAGCCGGTATGGCTCAGATACCTATAAACAGGTTTATATTTACGGTGGACTAGATCAATCGCCTACAATTCTTAACAGATCATTTGGTATGCAGTGGGGTATAGGAGGATGGCTTTTAACTCCAATGATAGGAAAATTTGGAACGACAAAGTTTCAACAAATGCGTGAAAGGGTAGCTAAAGAAATTAAAACAACTTTTGCTAGTCACTATACTCAAGAGATATCTTTTGAAGAAATGCTGCAACCTGAGGTTATTAAAGCCTATGCAAAACAAGCTACTGGTGAAAAGTACTTAATAAATCCACATAAAAGAAACTAAAGCGTTACTATCGATGCTCTTACTTAACGAAATCAATAATTGGTTCTTCGGGGGTTAACAAGTGAATATTCTTAAAATCGTGCTGCAGGCGGTTGGTTTCATCGTGCTGATTGGCGCGGTATCGATCGGTACGCTGCGCATCCAACGCAGCAGTGATGACGGTGCAACAGTTGTTTTTCCTGGCGGCGAAATGGTGGCGGGTGAATTGCATATGGGACCTGAGCCAGACTGGAGCTTCACCGATGATATCTTTACCATCGAACTACAGCTAAACGACCCGATGGCTACCCGCCGCATTTTCATATTGGAGAGCGAAGGTAAGATTTACGTTGTCTCTGGCTATATGAAATCTTTCCTTGGCAAAATTTGGAAAGAATGGGCGTTTGATGCGGACGAAGGTAACGACGAAGGCGTACTCCGTGTAAACAATGTACGCTACCCTAGGAAGCTCGTTCGGATTAAGGAAGGGGAAATACTGAATGGTGTGTCTGCTAAGTTGCTCGCAAAGTATGGAGGAATGACCACACCAATTCCTGCAGAAGCCATCGCCGCGGCGAGAGCAAACATCGAAGACGGCATCGACTGGATATTCGAGCTTTCCCCACGCTAAGACAAGAGGAGAAAATCATGACACTACGAAATTATCTTATTCTCTGCGCCATTGGATCATTGCTTACCGTGCTCGTCCTATTGCTTGTGCCCGGTGTCGGAGAATTCATTGAGGGCTTACTAATTGCCTTTCTCTCCACAAATGCAAACTAATCAAGGTAAAACGAAAAAGCAATCATAAGAGTAGCTCCCTATGAAAGCATTACAAACGATTTTTATAGGTGCTTTCTTAATTGCTTGCGATAGCGAAAAAGAGGTAATTAGTCCTAGTGACCCGATTACTGTAGCTAGCTTCGACATGCGTAATAGAGAAATGCGTGAAGAAATATTGGTTGGATTTAAAGAGCAGAATATCGAATTTTGGATAAATGATGATAAATCTATAGGCTACAACTTGGCCGACGGTGATAGGATTGACGATATCATAACTTATGTTTACGCGACCTACTGGGTAAGAAATTAGAACAAATTAACCCAAGAGTTTTTATTTTACCTAGGCTTTATTGGCGCCGAAACGGAAAACATCCCTGTCTTCATATCACTTAATCTATTAATGCATCACCTGGGAAATGGCTTCTTCATATCACTTAATCTATTAATGCATCACCTGGGAAATGGCTTGTGATCAATAAACTTAAAGGTGGCTTCTTAATTTACTTATTCTTTAGATATTACTAATTCTCTATATTTACAACTAGAGGGCTGCCTGTGTAAACTATTAGTCCCTCATCGATCACCGTATAACCAAAATATATATTTAACAAAACTGACGTTACACCTAAATCGCCGGGCACCAAATCATTAAATACGCCGAGGTTTTCGATAGCTCTCAAAGGCCTTGGCTCAATCGATCCAACCAAAACTGGTGCAGCCATATCAAGGTTAACGAATGCACCCTCAGCATTAACCTGAAAAGCCCCTAAAGCCCCACCATCAACGATTATATGCGTCGTGCCTGGTTTTCCGACATGTTCTGGTGCGATACTGATAGCACCCTCGGTAGTTATTTTTTCATTAGGTGTAAATTTTGTTTTAAAACCTAGCTCGATATCCCTGATCGATCCTGCTAAAAATTTCGCGGCGTAAGATTTACCATCAGTTGAGCTTGTTGGAAGTGTTGGGCGTGTTGGTGAAAATTGTTCATGTTGGTATCGAACAATCTTCATAGCCGCTACAGCATCAGCCCCGTTTTGGTCATCAGAACGATCGACTCCGCAGGCTACCCCTACGACCTTAACGTAGGAAGGATCGTCAAAATATGAGCAATCCGATCGAGAAGAATCCGAGAACCGTTTAATCGAAACAGCGTTTCCAAACTTATCGGGGTACGGCATAATAGTTGCGAACTCGTCTTTTATGGCATGGCCCGTCGCCCAAGGAAAGGTGCCAGCAATCAAGGCATTATCACCAAATATATCTCTTGACTGTTTTCTGGAATGACTATTACCAAACATGTGCCCAAGCTCATGCGCCATAGTCACCTCATCGATGTCGAAACCCCACCCACCATAATGGACAAAGGTTGTTCTCTTATCCTTATTAAACCCGAAATAGCCTCTATTGTTTGTTCCAGATGCTGCCTGACCTGCGGTAGGGTCATCTCCACCCTTTCCATCGAGTATCATCACATAATCTGCGCCTTTCAAAGCCCTTATCTTTTCACTGAATCGCCATTGATTCTTTCCTTTCGTACCATACTCCGCCATAACAGTCTGTGTGTCGTTCCACCTTTGACCAGTTGAGCAGCGCTCTGCAGTACAATTATTTTTGTAATCTAATAATTCATAGTGAACGATATTAAATTTTATTCCTGTGTTACTACCTTTAAAAATTTCGTTCACTATTGTAAAAGCACTATTAATCTTTGTCTCCGGATCAATGATGATGTCTTCTTTGAAGTTTTCAGTGTAGAAAACAACTATATCAATTATGACATCCTTATGGGCGCCAGAATTTTTATCGACTGCATCAGTTCCTAACAACCCTTCATTGAAATCGCTCACTCCATCGCCATCGGTATCTTTCAATACATCAAGAACTGGAATCGGTCCTGTAAAATAACCATCATAGGAAATATCAGGGAATTCAAGTGTCACTGGATCATAAATCTGAAGATCAGGAGAAGACAGTCCGCCGTAAACCAAGTCATCAAAACTGAACCCAGCCTTTAGCCGACTCTTCATTGTTATACTTACACTCGAATTTGGCGCGATTGATTCAATATTGCAGCGAATTGAGCCAAGGCGTTTCCAAGGATCAGTATCCGCAAATGAGCGCTCTTGGCAGTTACTGGGCCAGTCAAATAAATCCGAATGATTCATAAAATTCGCATATAAATTCACAGAATCGTCTGCGTACGGCCCATTAACATCCAATATCAGCGGATTCGACTTAGTGTCAAATGAGTTTTCGATCGTAAATGTCCAGATTAAATCTTTATCTATATCCGCATAATAGCCATCTAGAAGATCAGCGGATTTCTTTGCAGTCACGGCTGGTTCTTTTATCAAAAAAAACCTCGCCATAGAGCGACCGCGTTGTTCTACTTCGATTAATTCATCATTGATTGGCGGAGGATTTTGTCGTCTTTCACTATAAAGCCAACCTACATATGAACCTTCGCCGGGATATTTCTTTGCAATCACTTGGTAAGAATTATCTAAAGTGACAATTGATGCGAGAAAGTAAAGGTTACCAGCCGTCATTGAGATTGTTTGAAGCCCAGAAATCGAGTCATTAGCTCCATTCCAACCCAAATCTCCATTTGGATAATTTAAGATGTCGGCAATCGAGAAATAAATTGACACACCTTCAGAAATTTTAATTTCAACTTGATCCGAAAGTTCAAGCGTAGATAGGTAGCTGAAAGAAACATCTATTGGTACAGCAGCAAAAGCATTAGCCGGAATATCAATAGAGTTTAGAGTATCCACTTCCCGAGATCCGTCAATAATTTCCCAAACAGGATCACTATGAGCTCCGCTGGAAACAAAATATAATCCACATAAAAGCACTCTACTGATTACATAAAATTTTCGATACTTTCTATCTAACTTCATTCTATATTCCTTAAAAATCGTCATACTGTATTTTATCTGCACTAAAAGATAATAGAAGAAAGTAGAGAATGAATAGGCAACAAACATCACCGACAGTGACAAACTTACATTGACAATTATTAGTTACGAGTTGACTTTCTAAGACCATATTAAGATAGTGAGGAAATGCAGAATTTTGTTCAAGAATACTTAACCGAAATATATGCTTCAGAAGATTAACTATATCAAAGAATTAATACCTAGCGCATAAGGCCTCATCTTACGATCAAAATCGAGGGATGTATGCCAAGAAATATATATCATAGCGCCTAAAAAGACAGCTAATGCTAGCTTTTTAGGGTATCTGACCGCTTAGTTACTCACGATAAGAAATTCTAATTCCCAGAGGCGAGCCTCTCTCTAGCATCTCCGATACCACCAACATTCTCAACATTGGTATAGCCAAGCTCTTCCAAGGCAGTTAGCGCTATACCCGCCCGGACACCACTTCGGCAATACAGTTTAATCGGAGCGTTCTTGCTCAAATTAAGATTCTCGATCTGAGACACAATTTCGGTGTGTGGGATATTAGGAGTATCCGCGATATGGTCTTCTTGATATTCCTCAGCAGAACGGACATCGATCCAAGTAGTTTGAGGAACGAAAAGGCCACAAGAAGCCAAGCTCAAGAGCATCAGAACTGCCAAGAAAGTATTTAGGGATTTTTTCATTTCATTCCTTACATCATTCATTTATGCGCCACAGTCGCTAATAACTTTTAATATACTCGAGTTATTGCTCCAGCTTGAATACAAAAAGCTGGCCACCTTCTGGAATTGCCACATCTGCAACAGAGAAACCTGCTATTCCTTGAAAATTACCAGAGCCTATAGCCACGTATGTGTCACCGTCTAGTTGATAGGCGACAGGCTGACTTCTTATGCCGCCTCCTAGTTTGAATCGCCATAATTCGTCGCCAGTGTTAGCGTCCAAAGCGATAGCATGTCCAGTTTGACTCCCGGTAAAAACCAGCCCACCTTCAGTGCTGAGTGTACCGGCCATCATTGGCTGGGCATCATAATATCGCCATCTCACTTCACCTGTTTGGTAGTCCATCGCCGTAATATGACCGTAAGACGAAGCGTCGCCAGTCTCATCTAAGTCAACATCTGTAGGGGTCGGGAGGCCACCGGTGAACATCTGGCCCTCTACATACATGCTTATGCCTTTCTGCATAAGCTCACAGCTTTCTATCACTGGGATAAAGGCCAAGCCTAATGACTCATTGACTGAGCCTGATACAGAACCATTCATGCCTCCCAAGGCGCCTGGGCACACTCTCATCGTAGGCTCTTCTGACGGCATCGCCGCAGGGTTAACAACAGGCCTGCCATTCGGCTCCATAGAATCCGCCCAATTCAGCTGCTCCATGTAACTAGTAGCACGAATAAATTCACCATTTTCTCTGTTTACAGCATAGAAAAAACCATTGCGATTAGCCTGAACGATCGCCTTTATAGTTTCATTATCATGCTCCATATCGACCTGAAAGAGATGAGTATTCCCGTCATAGTCCCAGACGTCATGAGGGGTGAATTGGAAATACCATTCGCGTTCCCCGGTGTCGGGATTTAAAGCGAGTACACTGTCTGAGAATAGGTTGTCACCGAGGCGAGCGTCTCCATTCCAGTCTGGCGCTGGGTTACCAGTCGTCCAATATAGAAGGTCCAGCTCCGGATCGTAGGTTCCTATAGTCCAAGCAGGCGCCCCTCCGGTTTCATATGAATTACCAGACCATGACTCAAACCCTGGCTCACCTTCCGCCGGGACAGTATAATGACGCCATACGCGTTCACCGGTATCCACATCATATGCATCAAAGAATCCCCTGACACCAAATTCACCACCGCCTACACCTATGACTGCTAGATTTTTAACAATTAAAGGCGCGGATGTTGCACTAAATCCGCGCTCGTATTCAATTATTTCATTTTCCCAAAGTTTCTCGCCCGAGATTCGATCAAAAGCTAAAATTTTTGCATCCAAGGTTGCCATCAAGATTTTGTCACCATGAATAGCTGCACCTCTATTAGCAGGACCACAGCAAATTCTTAGGTCTTCAGGTTGCGGATGATCGTATCGCCAATACATTTCTCCAGTACGAGCATCGAGAGCGAAAAGTCGATTATAGGATGAGGTCACGTACATGATTCCATCATAAATCAAAGGTGACATAGCGAATTGCCCACTTGTCCCAGTAGGGAAACCCCAAGAAAAGTTCAGATCATCGATATTTTCAGGAGAGAGTTCTGTGATAGGGCTATGCCTTTGATTGCTATAGTCACCACCATATTGTAACCAATTGCCAGCGTTGGCACTTTGAGGCTCAGTCAATAATTCTGTTGTGACCGGACCGGAGCCGTCACCTATTGATCTAGTATTAAGCCAATGAGTAGTNGTAATTGTCAGTGCTTCGCCCACTANATTGGGGTCAAATAGACCTGAATCACTCTCATTTATAGTGATACCTGCATCATCGTCAGCACCACAACTTGCAAGTAAAATTATCGCAAACACGCNGAGCACTATTTTTATAAACTCAAACTTNGACTCTTTGGCTTTCATGGATCACCCCCTAATTTAATTTTAATAACCCAGCTAATTCGTTTAACTAAATCACCAAGTCTTTCTTCTATAATCTGATTAAAACTCTCTAAAAGCTCGACTCCATAATAATCTAAGCACATTGTGGGCTGTTAGTTCGAATGAAAGCTATTATCTTCCAAAGATCATTCTCACCTTCCGGAAAGTTAGTACCGAATCCTACCATTCTCGTATTTGGCACCCCAGTAGTCACAGTATCAAAAATTGCTTGATCGCTACTACCATGTTTCCACTCACAGTCGAACAAGTATAAGGCATCAACTCTTTCAGGTGTTAATTTATGACAATAACCTGCGCAGGTGCCTACGAACAATAACCTGCCTCGCTTAACCGCTTCAGGGTCAGCCATATAAGAATCGGCAAGCGATACTGCATCATTCGCCTCGCCACATTTTGTAAGGGTAATTGGGAGAACTATGAAAATAAATAACATCGAGGATAAACGCATCCGATACTCCACTATCGAGGGTAACCTATTTAACAACTATAACTAAGAATGCTCTAAAATAACTGGCTCAGCGTACTTGGTGTTTGCTTATACTACTACTAATATTTAGATGAAATCATATTTGGTTTCTCAATTAAATTTTATGATTAGTAGGGTGAAGTTGCTATTCTCATGCCTTCTTTTATACTCTCTACGCATACGCTTGGCCCAATAGAGAACTAAGAATTAAGATGAATGTTGTTACTTTACCTAGCTCTGCGGATCAGCCCCATGAACGATCCGCTGAAGCGCCTCAACCGCGAACTTGGCTGCGCTTCGTTACTGCTGCAAGCCTATTTGATGGTCATGATGCGGCAATTAATATTATGCGGCGCATTCTTCAATCGAGTGGCGTCGAAGTTATTCACCTTGCCCATAACCGTTCTGTACAAGATATTGTTGCCGCAGCAATTCAAGAAGATGTCGATGCGATCGCCATCAGCTCATACCAAGGTGGTCATATTGAGTATTTCCAATACCTGATCGACCGGCTCGCAGAATTAGGAGCTAGCCACATAAAGGTGTTTGGTGGTGGTGGTGGAGTCATCATTCCAGCAGAGATTGATGAGCTCCACTCCTATGGGGTAACTCGAATTTATTCCCCCAACGATGGACAGACCATCGGATTACAGGGAATGATTGATGACATGCTAGAGCGCTGCAAATCCGGCAATGATCGCCCAAGTGCGCCCGCTCTCAATGACCTTAAGGGGTCGGACAGAATTGTTCTCACTCGCGTAATAACTGCGATTGAAAATGGGGTTTATTCCGAAGAAGAACTAAAACTGCTGAACACTTTGGTTAATAGCGACCGCATGACACCTGTGTTAGGCATTACGGGAACCGGGGGAGCGGGAAAATCATCTTCTACAGATGAAATTATTCGGCGTTTTCGCCAAGATAGCGGTGATACCCTTAAGATTGCTGTGTTAGCAATAGACCCAACTAGAAAAAAGACAGGTGGCGCCTTACTAGGTGACCGCATTCGCATGAATGCTATAGGGCATGCCAATATATTCATGCGCTCCATTGCCACACGTGATGCTACTGTGGAGATCCCAGAAAAACTTAGCGAAATACTATCGGCAATAAGAATATCTGGATTTGATTTGATCATCGTTGAAACACCTGGGATTGGCCAAGGCGATGCTGGAATTGTTCCTTATGTTGATACCTCTTTGTATGTAATGACCCCAGAGTTCGGTGCGGCAAGCCAACTAGAAAAAATTGATATGCTTGACTTTGCCGATGTTTTTGCCATAAATAAATTTGATCGAAAAGGTAGCGAAGATGCTCTCCGTGATGTATCTAAGCAAGTTCAAAGAAACCGTGAGGCATTCGCCTCGCCCCCTGAAGACATGCCTGTTTTCGGAACCATTGCATCGAAATTCAATGACGATGGGATTACCGCTCTCTATCAATCACTGGTTCCAGAACTACGCAAACACGGACTAGTGAGTTTTGTTCCAAAAATAACGCCCATAAGCAATAAAGTATCTAGTCAGCGTACCCTGATTATTCCTGCTCAACAGCAGCGCTATCTTGCCGAAATTGCTGAGGCGGTGCGTGACTATCATGCAGAAGTAAGACAACAGGCAAATTTTGCTCGCGAGTTACAACAACTCAAGGCGAGTAAGGCAATGTTAGATGCAGATGGTCAGGCAAGCGACAATCTAAATAATTTAATTGAACAAAAACATCAGGCCTTGGATAGCCGAGCAATCAAATTACTCGAGAGCTGGCCGCAACTCCAACAGGATTATTCTCAAGACGAGTATGTGGTTAAAGTAAGAGATCATGAAACAAGAACAGAGCTCAACAGAACATCTTTGTCTGGCACAAAAGTACCTCGAGTCGCTTTACCACGTTACGAAGATCATGGGGAGTTACTAAAATGGTTACTACTGGAAAATGTTCCAGGCCGGTTCCCATACACTGCAGGTGTATTTCAGTTTAAACGAGAGTCCGAGGATCCAACACGGATGTTTGCCGGGGAAGGCGATGCCTTCCGCACTAATCATCGCTTCAAACAGCTCTCCGAGCATTCAGCCGCAAAGCGACTCTCAACTGCATTTGATTCCGTCACTCTCTATGGTTTTGACCCAGCTTTACAGCCAGACATCTACGGCAAGGTAGGTAATTCAGGTGTATCTATAGCCACCCTTGACGACATGAAAGCTCTTTACGATGGCTTCGACTTGTGCGCACCATCGACATCAGTTTCGATGACGATTAACGGCCCTGCACCAACCATTCTTGCTATGTATTTGAATGCGGCAATGGACCAGCAATTATCAAAATTCGAACAAGAAAATTCCCGATCTCCTTCAGCGGAAGAAATTAACTCCATCAAGGCGTACACCCTCGAGAATGTCCGAGGAACAGTTCAAGCAGATATATTGAAAGAAGATCAGGGTCAGAATACCTGCATCTTCTCAACTGAATTCAGTCTCAAGCTGATGGGAGATATCCAAGAATATTTTACTCATAACCAGGTGAGGAATTTTTACTCAGTCTCGATTTCGGGTTATCACATAGCCGAAGCAGGGGCGAACCCGATCTCTCAGTTGGCTTTTACTCTTTCGAACGGATTCACCTTCGTCGAAGCGTATTTAGCTCGGGGAATGGAGGTGGATGATTTTGCCCACAATCTTTCGTTCTTCTTCTCCAATGGTATGGACCCAGAGTACACAGTGATGGGCCGGGTCGCCCGCAGAATCTGGGCTATCGCTATGCGCTTCCGCTACGGAGCTAATGAGCGTAGCCAAAAACTGAAATACCATATTCAAACTTCAGGGCGCTCACTGCATGCGCAGGAAATGTCATTTAATGATATCCGTACTACTTTGCAGGCTCTCATCGCAATTTACGACAACTGCAATAGCTTGCACACCAATGCTTATGACGAGGCAGTTACAACACCAACTGAAGAATCAGTTAGGCGGGCAATGGCTATACAGTTAATTATAAACAAAGAGTGGGGCTTGGCAGTAAATGAAAATTCCAACCAAGGCTCCTTTATCATTGATGAACTTACTGACCTTGTTGAAGAGGCGGTCTTAAAAGAATTTGAGAGCATATCAGAACGTGGCGGTGTACTAGGGGCAATGGAAACTGGTTATCAGCGCGGAAAAATTCAAGACGAATCGATGTACTATGAACATCGTAAACACGACGGCAGCTTGCCACTAGTAGGAGTTAATACTTTTTTAAACCCAGAGCCTGATGCTGAATTCGATATAAAATTAGCTCGATCCACTGAAGATGAAAAGCAAAGCCAGATCAAACGCTTGAGCATATTCCAAGAAAAGAATACTGACGAAGCTCAAGCGGCGTTACAAAAATTAAGAGATGCGGCAATTGCTGATAAAAACGTCTTCGCTGAGTTAATGAATGCAGTTCGAGTATGTTCACTCGGACAGATTACCGATACGTTTTTTGAAGTAGGCGGTCAATATCGACGTAATATGTAAAGCGAAAGAAATACCCACCCAAACAGTCATTGAGCCAAAAAAAAGAGCGATCGAACCGCTCCTTTTTAAATTCTATCTGTAAATTTTGCCGTAATTCGTTTTGCTACAATGGCTCACGAATCTAGATACTACTGGGTAACATTAACTGTAATGTAACCATCATGATAAAGCCCACCATCATCGGCTCGACCCCACAAAGTATAGGTGCCAGGCTCATCAAATGTGACGCTAACATCGTACATGCCGTCTTCGGGAACAGCAGGTGGTAGCCACAAAGCGCCCCATGGTGAATTAGCACTGGTGCGCGTATCTTCCCAAGGTTTAGGCTGTGCCGGTTCAAAAGTTACTTTGCCTTCACCGCGATAAACATTCCAAGATAGAAATAATCCATTTACTTTTTGAACGGTTACTTTTATTGGGGGAGAACTCAGTCTTCGTGCAGCAACATTTTCAGCTGTTACGAAAGCAACCGCTAAGGGGCCCCCAGCAAATTCAGCAAAATTTATAGCTTCTTGTACCGGATCTGTTGGTGTT
>JGI26060J43896_10000174_pt1 | contig 22405 bp, 26 predicted proteins | sample MarorgKNORR_S2LV_6_FD_43896 | JGI IMG/M metagenome (IMG submission 43896) | reverse complement strand
GAGCAACGAAAAACAGACAGAACCGGGCCTGCACTAGCACCTTGGAAAAAGATGGTTTCACGGCCTGATTGTACCCCCGTCAGCGGTGACCCCCGGTTCCAACCTGAACGCTGACGTCATACCTATCGAACTCGATACAGTCTTTTTTGCTTTTATTGGCACCTCAGCGATGCGTTTAATCTTACGATTAGAATATCCTTCTGTAACAGATGCTAATTAACCATGAATCCAACGCCTGACAACGGTACACTGGTCTAGCCATTTGGTGGTGTAGGCACCGACCAACCAAGCGAATCACAATGTCTGGTGTTGTAACACCATGAATCTAAAACTACGTCGTAGAGGCAACCGATATGTCCAACTTTGACCAGGAACTCGATGCGCGCGGACTCAACTGCCCCCTGCCCATCCTCAGGGCCAAGAAAACCCTAAACGCGATGACCGGTGGTCAAATTCTGAAGATCATGGCGACCGACCCCGGTTCCGTCAAAGACTTTGAAGCATTCGCAAAACAGACCGGCAACGAACTGTTGGACTCTTCGGAGGTGGAGGGCGAGTTCCATTTCACGCTGAAAAAATCCGTTTGAACCGAGCCAACTGACAATAGCTGACTTGGCTACGANACCACNNCGAAGGGGATAAACCGTGGACTCNAAAAGACTGACCATCATAGCAACAAAAGGCACGCTCGACTGGGCTTACCCGCCCTTCATTCTGGCCTCGACAGCCGCGGCACTGGGCTACCAGGTGACCATGTTTTTTACCTTTTACGGACTNCAACTGCTCAAGAAAGAGCTCAACCTTAGAGTCAGCCCCCTCGGCAATCCCGGCATGCCCATGCCAATGGGTATGAACAGCTGGTTCCCGGTTCTGGGTACGGCCATACCCGGGATGGAAACAATGATGACCAGCATGATGAAAAATACCATCAAGTCAAAAGGCGTGGCCACGATTGAGGAGCTTCGGGATTTGTGTCTTGAAGCCGATGCGAAACTGATCGGTTGTCAGATGACCATCGATTTATTTGACATGAAGCGAGAAGATTTTATCGATGACATCGACATCGGTGGGGCTGCGACCTACTTCGAACACGCTGGTGAAGCCAACGTCAATTTGTTTATTTAGGGTATCACGCAGTTATCTCACAACCAGCCTAGTCAGGCGAACCGCCCGATTCACTACTCGGGTTAGAGCCGACGGTGAGTCAATACCGGAAAGCGGCGCCGTTTGTCCCGAACCGATTGAAGATCGATGTCGGCCAGCACCACCTGGGTTGTAGGTTCGGTCTGCTCAGCGACAACCTCGCCCCATGGATCAATAATCAGGCTGTGGCCGAAGGTCTCTCGACCACCCGGATGACACCCCGCCTGCGCCGGCGCGATGATCCAGGCGAGATTCTCAATCGCCCGGCAACGCAGCAGAACATGCCAGTGCGCTTGTCCGGTTGGCACAGTGAATGCGGACGGAACGGTAAACACTTCTGCACCACGCTCACTCAGCGCTCGAAAGAGTTCTGGGAAACGCATGTCGTAACAGATCGTCAGCCCCACCTGGGTGTTGTGCAGGGGAACGAGCACTGGTTGGGACCCCGCGGTAGTTCGAGCTGACTCCTGATACGACTCTCCCCCGCCTACATCAACGTCGAAAAGATGGATCTTGTCGTAACGTGCAAGAAACTCGCCGTCTGCGCCATACATCAAACAACTGTTCGTAACTTTTCCTTCTGTGCTTGCCAGCGGAATTGAACCCCCCACCAGCGAAATGCAGTGTTTTTTTGCCAGCTCCGACAGAAAACGTCGAACTTCCTGACCACGCTGGGCCGCAGCAAGTCTAACTTCATGATCTCCGGTCATCAGAGAAAAATTTTCCGGCAACACAACGAGTTCGGCACCAAACTCAGCCGCTTGATAAATAAGGCGGTCTGCGACTGTGAGGTTTTCGTCCATCACTTCACCGGAATTCATCTGGAGTGCTGCCACTTTCATCGCCATTCAACCTGTGCTGGTTTAGAGTTGTCGACCGGATTGCATCACATAGATAATTACGTGTCACCAGCCTCTAGCAGCAGCAGCAGGCGATCTTGCCCACCTGACCCGGGTTCCAGCACGATGTAGCTCGATGGAATGCCCAATGCAACCAACCATTCGCGCAACTCCAGCGCCCAGGCATTACCCTTGTCACCTCCGGGATAACGGATGGTCACCTGTTGACGAGGGTTTTCAATAAAAAGCGTCAGCAGTTTTTTGATCGGTGGTATAGAAAGTACGGTCTTGGTCGTGCGCCGATCAGGCCAATCTTCACCAAAAATAGGCTGCTCGAGCAACATCTCAGGGATGCCCTGACCCGCAAACAAATTCGGGATACCCCCCGAAAAAATCAACAATAAAATGATAATGAGGGGCCGAGTAATCACATCACAACCCTATCGACGTTTTCGTTCTCGCCAGCAACCGACTGCACTATGTTACGACCCTGACCAACCGGCCTCAGTTAACAACGCGTATGTCTCGTGGAGAGGTAAGCCCATAATATTCGAGTAGCTTCCGCTGATGTGACTGATAAATGTTGCTCCCATACCTTGGATCGCGTAGGCACCGGCCTTGTCGAAAGGCTCCGTGCCGTCGCAGTAGTTCTCGATCTGAGCACTCGTTAGCCGGGTAAATGTTACCTCGCTCACGACTGTCTGAGTCTGGATTGCCGTGCCCGACAGCAAGGCGATGCCCGTGTAGACCTGATGCGTCTGGCCTGACAACTTGTGGAGCATACAGACGGCTTCACAACGCGAGGCCGGTTTACCCAATATTTCCTTGTTAATCACGACACAGGTATCCGCTCCAAGAATGGCTGGCACTGGTTTGCCGTGCTCGACAAACCAGTTTTTTGCGGTCGTGGCTTTACCGCTGGCGAGGCGTGCCACCATATTATTTGGAGGTTCATCTGGTAACCGCGTCTCATCAAGGTCGACAACCAGAACGGTAAAAGGCACCTTAACCTGATTCAATAAGTCCCGCCGCCGGGGAGAAGCCGATGCAAGGCACAGGGGCACAGTCAGACCCTCGTTGTCGGTCGTCGGTTCCGATGATAAGGCAGACCCATAACAATACTGTGGGCCCGATAGAGTTGTTCGGCAATAACAACTCGGACCAAGGAATGAGCCAGGGTAAATCTCGACAATGACCAACATTCGTCGGTTTGTTCAAGCACCTGTGCAGACAAGCCATCGGCGCCACCAACCAGAAGTGCAACATCCTGAGCCTGGTCGATCCAGTTGCCAAGTTTCTGTGCAAGATCCTCACTGGACAATTGTTTTCCCATGACATCCAGGGCAACCAGCCTATGGTCTGGTGGAGTCACTGACAGTAAACGTTCACCTTCCTCACGAACCAACTGCTCCACATCTGGTTTCTGGCTGCGTTTACCCGGCTCCACTTCCACCAGTTCCAGGCGGGCCGAACCTCGAAGCCGCTTTGCATAGTCAGCAAAGCCTTCATTAACCCACGTCGGCATACGCCGGCCCACGGAAATTAGCAGTAGACGCATCAGTTCAAAGATCAGTCTGTCTTTCCCGAGTGAGCTGAACCACGCTCGATAAACGATCGTCCCACAATCCTTCCAAGTCGTAGAACCCGCGGGTATCGGGCAGCATCAGATGAACCACAACATCACCATAATCTAATAGTACCCAGTCACTACCGGATTCGCCCTCGGTACCAATAGGTGACAGGCCTTGCGCCTTCACCTGGGTCCGTACTTGATCTGCAAGAGCAAGAACATGACGCGTGGAAGTGCCACTGGCCACCACCATCCAGTCTGTGATGTCGGTAAGACGCCGGACATCGAGTTGTCGAACATCGTTGGCCTTGGCATCCTCNAGTGCGGCTAAAACCATGGCCTTGAGATCTTCAGTGGTTTGANCGCTGGGGTCAGNTGTGGTAGCCATANAGTGCATGATCCTTAATATAGTTGACGACCGGTTCGGGTAAAATNTCAGTGCTCACTGTGCCCTGCAATATCTCAGTACGAACGCCCGTTGATGAAATATTCAACNGGGGAACNTCGACACAGACGACCGATCCGGCTGTACACCTGACCAGATCATCGCCTGTGTCCACTCTGGCCTGTATCCACCAGTCGGGCAGGACGGCAGGTAGATGCCAGCCGGGCCGGCCCATAACCGCGATGTGGGCCAGTTCCAGCAGTTCGGTCCAGCGGTACCATTCGGTCAGACGCAAAACTGTGTCAATTCCCAGAATCAGGCAAAGTGGCATCGATGGCAGTTCTTGCCTCAATTCCTCAAGCGTCACNACGCTATAAGATGGCCCCGCCCGCCTGATTTCCCGGTCGTCTGTTTCGAACCCTGGCCAACCGTCAACTGCAAGGCGAACCATTTCAAGTCGGTGAACAGGGNNAGCCAACGGTTCAACTCTCAGCAAAGGTGCCGCCGCCGGGATAAACAGCACTTTGTCCATCGGCAGCTGCCGCCTGACCGCATCAGCCACCTGTAAGTGACCGTTATGTACGGGATCGAACGTACCCCCAAAAATACCCACGACGGGGCTCGTATCCGTTTTGTCGACGACGACTGCTCCCAAGACTTCAGGGTCGCACACTACCGGCGCCAAGTACGATGAACTTTCGAGTGGTCAATCCTTCCAATCCAACTGGGCCGCGGGCATGTAGTTTGTCTGTGCTGATTCCGATCTCCGCACCAAGGCCGTATTCAAAACCATCGGCAAACTGAGTCGATGCATTGACCATAACCGAACTCGAATCGACTTCCCGCAGAAAGCGTCGACTGGCCTCCAGGTCCTGGGTCACAATCGCATCGGTGTGGCCAGAGCCATAACGTTCAATATGCTCAATTGCCTGATCGAGGTTTACCACCACCCGCACGGCTAGGACAGGAGCCAGAAACTCCGTGCCCCAGTCCTCCTCGGTGGCAGCGATCGCGCCGGGCACCAGTTGCCTGGTACGTCCACAACCGCGGACTTCAACACCTTCAGCCTGATACTTGGGAACCAAACGTTGCAGTACCTTTTCAGCAACAGATTCTGCCAGCAACAAGGTTTCCATTGCGCCACATACACCGTAACGCCTGCACTTGGCATTAAAAGCAATGGCGACCGCCTGGTCAATATCCGCCGCGCTATCGATGTAAACATGGCAGTTTCCATCGAGATGCTTGATCACGGGTATTGTCGACTCACGGCTCACACGTTCGATAAGACCGCGACCGCCTCGTGGCACAATGACATCGACAAATTCGGACATTCCGAGCAACTCCCCCACCACACTGCGGTCGGTGTTGTCGAACACCTGTATGACTGAGGCAGGTAAGCCTGCCAGCTGCAAGCCTTCTTGCAAGTACCCAGCGATGGCGAGGTTAGATCGAATCGCCTCACTGCCACCCCGCAGAATAACGGCATTCCCCGATTTAAGACATAGCCCGCCTGCATCAGCTGTGACATTCGGTCGGGACTCATAGATGATGCCAATCACACCCAAAGGCACTCGCATGCGGCCGACCTCGATGCCCGAAGGTCTACGATTTAATTCACTGATCTCACCCACCGGATCCGGTAGTGACGCAACCTGTTGCAAGCCTTGTACCATCGATCCCACCCGGTCAGGCGTCAGTTCCAAGCGGTCGAGCAGCGCGTCAGCCAGGCCCTGCTGTTTACCGGCCGCAACATCCAGGTGGTTTTGCTCCAAAATCCGGCTTTGTCCAGCGGCAATAGCCTGCGCCATGGCCAGCAACGCTTCGTTTTTCTGACGCGTCGACGCCTGCGCCACAATCCGACTGGCCGTGCGGGCTGCCATGCCACAGTTGCGAACGTACTGTGATAAATCGATGTGACTGTCGAGCGCTTCTTTCATATTTTCAATGTGTTAAGTCACACTTATAGAAATGGTATTTATACCACAAACCGACAACAGTACCTGTTCGAGTTCAGCCCAGACATTACCGGCCGCACTTTTACGACCCTTAACCACATAATCGAGCTGGCACAGTCGAGACAGCAACGCGGCCCAATATCCGTGTGGATGGCGTCTGAGTGCGGCGTTCACACAATTGACACGGCTGCGCCAGACCTGATGGCGGCGGAAAATGTCCGCTTGTGATTCTCCGCTGGCAAGCGCAGCTGAGACTGCTTCTAGCGTCCGGACCTCGCGCGCGAGAGCCCACACTAACAGCACCGACTCAGTACCTTCCCGCCGTAGCACACTCAATATCCGCAGGGCCCTGATCTCGTCTCCTGACAATGCAGTGTCCACCAGATTGTAGACACTGAAGCGGGCCTGATCTTGGGTAAGTTCATCCAGTCGTTTCTCGTCCAGCGTCGCGCCAGTCCCGAGTACGAGTGCCAGTTTGCTGATCTCCTGTGCTGCGGCCATTAGGTTGCCCTCGGCGTAATAGGCTAGCCTCTGGACTGCACCCGCAGTGCCGACGATTTCCTGACTGTTAAGACGTTGCTCGATCCATCGCGGCAACTGATCGCGTGTCAGGGCTCGGGCTTCTATCGCCAGCCCCCCCTTTTCCATTGCCTTGAACCATTTGCTGGACTGGCCCCGCTTATCGACCCGTCCCGCGATAACAACCAGGATAGTGTCCTCAACGTTCTCATCTAAATAAGTCAATATTGCCTTTGACCCAGCATCCCCTGGCTTACCCGTTGGTAACCGGATTACGATCAAACGCCGACTCGAAAACAATGACAGCGACCGGGCGTTTGCATTTAATTCTGACCAGTCCAAATCGACACCGGCGGTCATCGAACGTACTTCATCAACCCCTACCTGACGGGCTACCGTGCGGATTTGATCAGCCGCCTCTTCGAGCATCAATGGTTCAGCACCAAACAAAACGTAAGCACTGACCAGCCCCTTCTCTAACTGGGCATTGAGTGCTGATGGGTTTACTCGCAAAAGTCGATCATCCTTGTTCCTGCCAACATCAAGAAAACTGCTCTGTTTTCAAACCTCCAGGAGGAGCTTGCGACACACTATTTAGACGGCGCAAGATCTGCTGCACCAGGTCCTCACGCATGCGTGCACGTAAAGCATCTTCTTCTTGTTTCTTCGGTAGCACCTGGGTGCTCTGGTACTCCAGCGTTCGACTTAGCTTCAGGCGGGCTGGGCTAGCAAGAACACGACCGGTCCGATCTACGAAACGGCAGAGCACTTGGTAGGTCAGAATATAACCTGTCGCCTGCCCGCGACTGTTGATGGACAGTACCTGACGGTCAAACTTGACACTGACAAGATCGATAATTGCACTCGCAATTTCGGGGTCATTAACTGCCCTGATGCCTCTGCGATTTAAGACTTTCGTGAGATCCTCTTTGAACTCGGCATTAGCCGCATTGACATAGGGTGCACTCAGTATGGGAGACAACACCATCTCACCGCGCAGGTGGAACCCGCACCCTGCCAGTACAAAGAGATAGAAGAACCCAGCCACGATCTGTGCCTTGTATCTGCCCCATGGCGAGACCCCACTGTCAACGCTGAAGCCTCCACCCGCCCCCATGATAGGCGTGTTCATCAGATCACCACGTTGACAAGTTTCTGCGGTACCACGATAAATCGTTTGATCTCTGATTCACCAATATGGCGGCCAATCTTTTCATCGGCCAACACTTGTTCTCGGATCTGCAGTTCATCAGCATCCATCGCTACCTCGATTTGACCCCGCAGTTTGCCATTAACCTGAACAGCCAGCTTACAGCTAGATGTCTGCAACGCTGCGGCATCGACCTCTGGCCAACTCGCATCGAGAAGCTCAACGCCCGAATTCATGAGCTGCCACAAACTGTGGGCAATATGGGGCACCACTGGTGACAACACACGTATCAGAATATCCATCGCCTCACGCAGGGCAGATTGCCGAGCGGGATCCTCGCCAGGCTCAAAATGATCCAGTCCATTAAACAGTTCCATACTCGCTGCGATCACTGTGTTGAACTGATTTCGCGCCATATCCCGATTGATACGCTGGAGCACTGTGTAGACCAGTCGACGCATTTCACGGGTTTCAGCATCCCATTCGAAGGCCTGGTTTAAGTCGTTTGCGCCTGAAAGGCACGACTGGTGACGATAGACCAGCGTCCACAACCGCCGCAGGAAGCGCAATGAACCTGCAACAGCATCGTCATTCCACTCTAGGGTCTGGTCCGGAGGTGACGCGAACATCGTAAACAGGCGCACAGTGTCAGCACCGTAGCGATCCACCATGTCTTGCGGATCTACGCCATTGTTTTTGGACTTCGACATGGTGGTCCAACCCGTGGGGTTAACCGTCGTGCCATCGCGCAACCACACCGCGCTGATCGTTTTTCCTTTGTCGTCNCGCTCGACCCGAACCTCGTCGGGTGGGATCCAGGTTCTGCCGGATTCTGTACTGTCCTGATAGTACGCCTCGGCCAGAACCATCCCCTGACAGAGAAGCTTCGTGGCTGGCTCATCACTGCTGACAATACCTGAATCGCGCATCAGTTTGTGCCAGAAACGGAAATACAACAGGTGCATCACCGCATGTTCTATACCACCGATGTAATGATCTACAGGTAGCCAGTAATCGGCGCGTTCATCCAGCATTGCATCGGCACCCGGTGTGCAATAGCGAGCGTAGTACCAGCTCGATTCCACGAAAGTGTCAAACGTATCGGTTTCACGTTCTGCGGGTCGCTCACACTGAGGGCAGGCTGTCTGCCGCCATTGTGGGTCTGCTTTAATGGGTGACTGCACACCCATGAATGTGACATCTTCCGGCAGAAGGACCGGCAGTTGATCATCCGGGACTGGGACTTCCCCACAATGTTCACAGTGTACGACTGGAATTGGGCAACCCCAGTAGCGCTGCCGGGATACTCCCCAGTCCCGCAAACGATAATTAACCTGGCGACGGCCAATGCCCAAAGCTTCGACATGATCGGCAATACGCTTAAAGGCCGCATCATAATCAAGACCGCTAAACGTCCCTGAATTAACGGTCACTATGTTCTGTTTGTCTACCCACGCGGCCGTCTTTACATCAATTTCGCGGCCGTCTGCTGGAGCAATAACCTGCTGTATTGGAAGCCCATAACTTTGCGCGAACCCATGATCCCTTTCATCGTGACCAGGAACAGCCATGATTGCACCGGTACCGTAGCCCATCAGCACGAAGTTCGCGACCCAGACTGGAATATGTTCTCCGCTGAGCGGATTTACCGCATTCACACCCAATGGCAGGCCGATCTTTTCCATCGCTTCNAGGTCGACCTCACTGGTACCTCCGGTTCGGCACTGTTCGAGAAAGTCTGCTATCGCTGTGTTCCCGTCGGCCGCTNNACGCGCCAGTGGGTGGTCAGCGGCAACCGCCATGAAAGTGACGCCGAAAAGGGTGTCAGGCCGGGTGGTAAAAATCCGCAGCGGATCCCCCCCATCAGCGAGTGCAAAATCTACTTCCAGACCCACCGATCGGCCGATCCAATTTCGCTGCATGGTTTTTACAGAATCGGGCCAACCATCTAATTGGTCGAATTCTTCCAGAAGTTCGTCTGCATAGGCTGTGATCCTTANGAACCATTGCGGTATTTCTCGCTTCTCTACCTGTGCACCGGAACGCCAGCCTTTGCCATCGACAACCTGTTCGTTCGCCAGCACGGTCTGATCAACCGGATCCCAGTTCACCACTGCATTTTTCCGATAGGCCAGCCCCTTCTTTAGAAGACGCGTGAAAAACCACTGCTCCCACTGGTAATACTCGGGCCGGCAGGTGGTGACTTCTCGTGTCCAGTCATAGGCAAATCCCATGCGTTTCAGCTGCCCTCGCATATGCTCTATGTTCTGGTAGGTCCATTCCGACGGCGGGACTTTGCGTTGGATTGCAGCATTTTCCGCCGGCAGGCCAAATGCATCCCAACCCATGGGCTGGAGCACGTTGCGACCGCACATGCGCTGATATCGACTCATGACATCACCGATGGTGTAGTTCCGCACNTGACCCATGTGAAGGTGGCCCGAGGGGTAGGGTAACATCGAAAGGCAGTAGAACTTTTCCCGGGTAGAGTCCTCAGTCACTTCAAAACTGTGGTTCTGCAACCAGTAGTCCTGGACCTGACGTTCGATGACCTGTGGGTCGTATCGTTCGTCCATCGAACGGTTCATCGAACTGGTATGGGAATCAGACTGTTGAACCCATCACGCTCAGCGATCTTCGGCAGGCGCGGACAGATCTTCCGCGCAGGGCCAGTCACAGAACGGGAAAGGTCGTTGATCGGTGTTCCAAGATACGTATTGCAGCACGTTGTATGCAAAAAGATTGAGATCCGCAGTGAACTTTTTGAGTCGGATGTTGACTGAGCCCCTGAAGACGACCAAGACAAACTGAAAAAGCATACTGATTCCAACCAGAAACTTCACCACGTAAAACACCATAAAGAAGTAAACAAGCATCACCACCAGGCGCAACCAGGTTTCGCCGGTTCGAAGTTCAGTAGGTTCGTGTGCGTCCATTATCGTGAATATTCTATCCCCAGATCGGCCAGTCCGATCTGGGGTGACCTGATTTTACTATATTGAACCGCTTCCGCCGCGACTATCCTATCTGACAGATTGGGGGGCAACCTCCAAATTCGAAATGTCGATCCTATCGGATTCTGATGCCAGGTTCTTACACCTCCTCAAGCTTGTGTCGACAGGACTGCATGACACTGCCAGCACACTTCAAAACTGCCTGGGGAGGTCTCACCACAAGAATTGCATAACAGCTCGTCTTCCGAGCTGGTTTCGTAACGCTCAATCACTGCCCGGGCAGCATGAAATTGGTGATTCTGAACGATCCAAACATCCGGCCAGGTATCGGTGACTGGCAGTTCTCCGATAGCGCCCTGTGCGTTCTCATTAAATACCCGAGCGTTGATTCCGGCGCTTTCAAGTTGTTGCAGAATCAAGTGCGCTTCCGGCAGCGTTGCAGCAGTGTAGACGCGGCGCATTGTTCGTTGTAACTACCGTTCAGGAAAGATACTGGTGCTGTCTTGACCAGGGTACGGTGTTGTCCCGCCCACGGGCAAACAGAACTTGGAAGAGTTGTAACGATCCGTAGAGAAAGGCAGCAATCGAACCACACAGATAAAGTCGCCAGGCCCGAGCAAATGCCGGATCAAACATTTCGACAACTTCATCGCTGGCATCGTCATAACGCAACAACCAGTGTTCCAGTGTGCGGGCATAGTGCAACCTGAGATTTTCAACATCAAGTACTGAAAAATTGTTTGGCTCGAGAATGTCCATCATTTCTCGTAGGGTCGGTGGATAGGCACCTGGAAATATTCTTTTTTCAATCCATGCATTCATTAGCTTCGGTTGGTTTCGACCAATCGTGTGAATCAATGCCCGGCCGTCTGCGGCAAGGCACGTGTCGACTACCGAACCCAGAGCTGAATAATTCTGTTCGCCTACGTGTTCCAGCATACCCACCGATACAAATACGTCATATTCACCACTGATGTTCCTGTAGTCATCCTCCACGTAACGCACCCTGTCATCATACCCTTCTGCTTTTGCCCGCTCAGTGGCATACCTGGCTTGCTCATGAGAAATGTTCCAGGCTGTCACCTTGGCACCGTAATGGAGTGCCATGTGTCGGGCGAGTGATCCCCAGCCACAGCCGGCCTCTACTACCCGGTCACCCGGCTCAAGGCGTAATTTTCGACAGATGTGATCCATTTTGGCTTGTTGGGCCGCTTCCAGACTCATGTCCGGTTCCGGAAAATAGGCGCAGGTGTACTGCATCTCATGGTCCAACCACAACTTATAGAATGCATTACCGATGTCGTAATGATGATGGATATGGTCACGTGAACCCTGCAGTGTGTTACTGCGCGGTCTATTGCGGAAAAGAAGCTCAACCACTCGCGCAAGAAACGACCGCTGTTGTGCCCGACTNCCATACAGTTCAACCAGCAGCGCAACCAGATCGCCATCGATCTCGATATTGCCGGCTGCAAACTCATCACCGAACGCAACGTCACCTTTCAGGACTAATTGTGCGAGGGTCCGACGACTGTGAATTTTGATTGTCGCCAGCGATTCTCCCTGACGAGGTGTAATGCTAAAACCGTCCCACAATCGCATCGATACCTGAGGATCGCCCATCTGCTGAAACAACTGGCGAAGACCCCAACGTTCATACGCGCGAGAGAAACCGTTGCCAGTTGAGTCCTCGGTCCTGAAGCGCTCACCCGCTGCGGTTCTGCTGCTGACTGTTGAATTTCTGCTATCCAACGGTAAACATGCCTTATTTTTTTCTGAATAACTGTCGATGATACCTCGTCACCGTTATGCGTCAAGTGACTCCGCTCAATCAATATTGTTAACGCAGGCGACAGAAGATATGACTATGCAGTCACACCAAATATGCTGACTTGAATCCTAAGCCTCGGTATTTTTTGGCCAGGCATTAATTACCGCATGGACCAATGTAGCGAGTGGTATCGCGAAAAATACGCCGATCAGACCCCAAAGGCTCCCAAAGATTAAAACAGCCGAGATGATCGCCACGGGATGCAGGTTATTGACTTCTGAAAACAAAATAGGCACCAACAAATTACCATCTAATAGTTGGATAACAACATATGCAGCAAATAAATAACCAAATTCGCTACCCCAACCCCACTGGAACCATGCCACCAATACCACAGGAATTGTGACCACTGCAGCACCAACATAAGGAATTAGGACAGACAATGCGACAAGCATGGCCAGCAAGGTCGCGTATTCGAGACCCAGGAACGAAAAAGTGATCTGGCAGGCAATCCAGACGACAACGATTTCCCAGAACTTGCCACGGACATAGTTGCCTATCTGTCGATCGACTTCGATCCAAACCTGTTCTACCAACTGGTGTTCTTTGGGAACGAAGCGACTTAACCACTGCATCATCACCTGTTTGTCTTTGAGGAAAAAAAATACCAATAATGGCAGCAACACAAGATAAATCAGCACCGTAATCAGTCCAACAACTGATGACATAGAAATAGAAACTATTGCCTGACCCCAAGATGTCAGCTCCAAACGCATGGCTGTCATGATTACATCGATCTGGGTTTGAGAAACGAGATCTGGATACATGTCCGGTAGTTTCAGCATAGCTGCGTGCCCTTTCCCCAACATGTTTGGAATCTGCTGCACAAACTGGGTGGCCTGTTGCGACACCAACGGCAACAATCCAAAAAGTATCACGACGAAAAACAACAGAAATACGATAAATACGATCAAGACTGCAATAAATCGGGGTGCCCTCATACCCTCAAATTTACTGACCAACCCTTCCAACAAATAAGCGATCACGATTCCGACAAGTACGGGACCAATCATCTGACCCATCAGAATTAGCACCGCGAATAACACCAGGAGGAACAACCCCAAATACACAACCTGAGGGTTTGAAAAATGTTGCTTGAACCAGCTTGTAATAAATTCCATGCGCCAGGATTCCGGTAGTCAGTGCCGAGCCATGAGGCGTCAGAGCCTTAGTCTGACACGATTTCGTAATCGTGCGTAATCTCTGCAACCGCACCCAGCATCCTGGATGCTGAACAGTATTTTTCAGCAGAAAGTCAATCGCCCTAGCGACCTTTTTAGGATCGAGGTCATTGCCACTGACGACAAAATGGGCATGAATCCGGGTGAATACCTGTGGAATTTCTTCGGCCCGTTGCGCCTCGAGTTCCACTCGCATATCACTGAATGCCTGACGCGATTTACGCAGGATGAACATCACATCGATGAGCGTGCAGCCACCCATACCCAGCAGTAACATTTCCATAGGCCGCGGGCCCTGATTCTGACCGCCCAGATCAGGTGCCATGTCCATAGTTACTTGATGACCGCTATCTGATGAACCCAGCAGTGCGTTGTCCGTCGTAACCGTCACTGTTGCGTGCATCTGGTTAACCGTATCCGTTTAGTGTGTAAGATCGAACAAATCAGCCAACCGTTGGCCTGGTTCTTCAGCCCGCATAAACGCTTCTCCAACTAGAAAGCTACTCACACCGTTCTGTCGCATTAAAACAACATCCTGGGCTGTCTGAATTCCACTTTCCGTGACCACGAGCACATCGTCAGGTATCGAAGGCAACAAATCGAGCGTTGTCGTCAGCGTTGTCTTGAATGTATGTAGATCACGGTTGTTCACACCGATCATTTTTGGTTTGATCGCCAGTGCCAGTTCGAGTTCGTTCCTATCATGCACTTCGATCAGCATATCCAAGCTATAGTCAGATGCGCTGCTGCCAACTCAACCATAGTCGTTGGGTCCAACGCCGCAACGATCAACAGTATACAGTCCGCACCGATAGCCCGGGATTCGGCGATCTGCCAAGGGTCGACTATGAAATCTTTGCGTAAAACCGGTAACCTGCTGGCGCAGCGTGCAGCCACAAGGTCCTCGGCCTGACCCTGAAAAAAATCAGGCTCCGTCAACACTGAAAGGCAGGCCGCACCACCTTTGGCATAACTCAAGGCGATTGAGGTCGGATCGAAGTCGGCACGTATCACGCCCTGACTGGGTGAAGCTTTCTTGATCTCAGCGATCACCGCGGCACCACCCTGTGACGTGCGAGTCAACAAAGCATCTATAAATCCGCGCGGTGGCTCCTGCGATGCAACCAGGCGATCAAGGGTTGACTGTGATGTCGTCTCACGCAACTTCGCAACCTGCTCGCGTTTACGCTCAAGTATGCGTTCCAGAATATCGGCGCGTGGCCTTTCCATGGCTAAGCGCCGTCAAGAAAATTCTGCAGTTGCTGGTGACCATACTGGGTGAGTATGGATTCGGGATGAAACTGAACGCCCTGGAGCGGCCACTCCTGGTGCCGTATACCCATAATTTCGTCATCATCGGCCCGTGCCGTAATTTCAAAACAATCCGGCAAGGAAGCCTCCTGAACCACCAAAGAGTGATATCGGGTGGCCTGAAAAGGACTCGGCACCCCCCTGAATAATCCTCCACCCTGGTGCAAGATCATAGAGGTTTTGCCGTGCATCAACCGCCTCGCTCGCACGATGACGCCACCGAAGGCCTGGGCAATACTCTGATGCCCCAGACAAACGCCCAGTATAGAGATATGCGCACCAAATTCCTTGACCAAATCTACCGATATGCCGGCCTCATTTGGTGTACACGGCCCCGGTGAAATCACGATATGGTCGGGTGCAAGTTTGCCAATTTCGTCGAGGCTGATCTGGTCGTTTCGATAAACGATGACTTCCTGACCTAACTCACCCAGATACTGCACCAGGTTATACGTAAACGAATCGTAATTATCGATCATGAGCAACATGTCTAATTTCCTGGACTAACTCTGTCAGTTACTACACCGGACTAGTCATCAAGTACTGCCAGATCGAGCCCTTGAGCAGCCATTGCTGCCGCGCGGAATACAGCTCGGCCTTTGTTCATACATTCTTTCCATTCTTGGGCGGGGATCGAGTCGGCAACGATACCAGCGCCGGCTTGAATGTATAACCGTCCATTGGCAATGATGGCTGTACGGATCGTAATCGCTGTGTCCATATTCCCGTTCCAACCAATGTAACCCAGCGCTCCAGCGTAAATACCACGACGGTCTGGTTCCAGCTCTTCGATGATCTCCATTGCGCGCACCTTGGGTGCGCCGGACACGGTCCCGGCTGGAAATGTTGCGCGAAGTACGTCAATCGCATCATAGTCATCGCGCAATTGTCCTACCACATTAGAGGCAATGTGCATCACGTGTGAATAGCGTTCGATTTCCATCTTTGCAGTCAGTTTGACTGAACCGATTTGGGCTATGCGACCAACATCATTACGCCCGAGGTCCACCAGCATCAGGTGCTCGGCAAGTTCTTTGGGATCAGAAATCAGTTCCTGCTCGAGATGCCGATCTTCTTCATCGGTGTGTCCCCGACGGCGGGTGCCGGCAATGGGCCGTACCGTGACTTGTCCGTCTTCTAGTCGGGCCAGAATTTCCGGAGAGGAACCGACGATGTGGAAATCCTCCAAGTCGAGATAGTACATGTAGGGCGAAGGATTGACTGTGCGCAGTGCGCGGTACATGGTGAGAGGTTCGGCCCGAAAAGGTATGGACAGACGCTGTGACAGCACTGTCTGAAAAACATCGCCGCTGCGAATATATTCCTTGGCCGCTTCAACAGCAGCTTCAAACTCGACTTGTTCAAACGAAGAAACAAAATCGTCCTCTGCAACCGGCGTAGTGGTTGGTACAGCCGCCGACACCGTCTCTTGCTGAATCTGACTCGCCAGCTCGTCTAAACGGTGATTACCGGCTTCAAATGCATCCTCTGCTTCAGGGTCGGTGTGTACGATGACATGGAGCCGACCACTGAGATTATCAAACACAACAACTTCATCTGACACCATCAGCAGAATATCCGGCGCTCCAACTGGATCGGGTTTGGCAGTCTCCCCCAGATGGGTTTCTACATAATTGATTGTTTCGTAGCCGAAGTAACCGACCAGACCACCGGTAAATCTGGGCATGCCATCGATTTGAGGGACACGGAACTGATGCTGAATCTGTTGAATGGCACTCAGTGGATCATCGGTCGACTGGCTGTGTATCACTTCACCGTCCTCTTCAATCACAACCTGATCACCGTCGACCTTGATCACGGTTGCACACGGCAATCCGATCATCGAGTAGCGGCCCCACTTCTCGCCGCCCTGTACTGACTCAAGCAGGTAGCTGTATGCACCCTGAGCAAGTTTGACATACGTGCTAACTGGCGTCTCGAAATCGGCCAGTACCGTCCTCACCATGGGGATACGGTTGTAACCAGCAGCCCGATATTGGTCATAGTCTAAACGGCTAATCATTTCAGAATTTTTCCTGAACCGTGGGCAGTTCCGGTATGTCTCGGTAGACTACAGCGTAGTTCAGTAAACACGACAAATGGTTCGATAGTGAGTTCATTGGGGTTTGAAGGCTGTCGTCCCGCTGATGAACAGCAATAGTATTGTCGATCTCCAGGAGATCTAGGTCTATTGTACTCAGCTGGCGACTTGCAGGCACTCACACAGCTGAACAATCGTATCGATTGCCCCATAAGTTGCATCCTGTTCGATATCATCCTGGCCGGCATACCCGTAGGTAGCCCACAACACCGGAATCTCGGCGGCGCCGGCAGCACGAATGTCGTTGATCGAATCACCGACCAGCACACAGGCTGTCAGCGGCACCCCCAGTTGCTCGGCGGCAAACTGAAGTGGCGCCGGATCGGGTTTTTTCAGTGGCAGATCGTCGCCGGATACCACAGCGCCGAAGAACCCGGTTAGCCCGGATTTCTCCAGCACCGGTTTGGTAAAACGGCTCGGTTTGTTGGTGACGCAGGCTAATGCGAGCCCACTAGATTTCAGCGTTTGCAACGTTTCATGGACCCCGGGATAAAGCGTACTGTCTTGGTAAACTGATTCGGCGTAATAACGCTGAAAGAGGACATAGCCCTGCTCGATTAAGGATTCATCTGGCACATCTCCCAAAATCGCGGTCAGCGCGCGCAGGACCAAGCTGCGTACACCATCACCGACCCAACCCTTCACTTGCGTGCAGTTCACCTGGGGGTACCCCAGTGCACTCAACATTTTGTTGGCCGCAAGGGTCAGATCCGGCGCGGAATCGACCAGCGTACCGTCAAGATCAAACAGTACCGCGCGTACCGACAGGGGGCGTGACAGGGATCGCCCGGCCGAACCAGGGCCGGCCTGACTCATCGTCTAGCCTGGGCGAGTGCAGTACGCAACTCAGCGATTACTGAATCGTAGCGGTTTGGGTCCGAATCATTGCCGGCACTAAAAACAGCCGACCCAGCGACGAAGGTGTCAGCACCTGCTTGCGCTATGGCGCCGATGTTTTCCAGATTGACACCCCCATCGATCTCAAGTCGTATCTCCAAGCCCGACTCGTCGATCATCGCCCGAACCTGTTTAAGCTTCTCTAATGTGGTTGAGATGAACTTCTGTCCAGCGAATCCTGGATTCACTGACATCAGCAGAATCATGTCTATGTTGTGTATCGCATAGCGTAAAGAATCTAGCGGTGTGGCAGGATTGAACACTAGGCCGGGCCGACATCCGTTGTCTCGAATCAGTTGTAGTGTGCGATCAACATGGTCACTGGCTTCAGGATGGAAAGAAATATAGGTCGCTCCAGCATCGGCAAAATCGGGAATAATCCGATCCACAGGCTTTACCATCAGATGGACGTCTATGGGTGCCTCGATACCATGGCTACGCAAGGCTTGGCAAACCATGGGACCTATCGTCAGATTTGGAACGTAATGGTTGTCCATAACATCAAAATGCACCATGTCGGCGCCAGATGCGATCACAGCTTCGACGTCTTCACCCAGTTTTGCAAAGTCGGCTGAAAGAATAGACGGTGCGATAAGGTCTTGTTTCATGATCTGGCTTGGCGTTCAGTTTGAACCGTAGTGGTCATATGCTGGATCAGTTTTTCGTTACGGTATCCACAGATACAATGCTGATTCACCGCGCTGAATAAGCAGCAAAAGTTCGCTGGTTCTTCCGTTTACGATCTGTACCAGATCTTTCAGGCTGAACACTTTTTGCCTGTCCACTGTAAGAATAATATCGCCCGACCGCAGGCCCGCCTGCCAGGCGGCACTCTCTTGAGTGACCTCTACAACCCTTATCCCGGGTTGGCCATGCTGACTGCTGCTGCCGTCGACGTCTTCCAGACGAGCGCCTTCGAACCTTTTGCTGATCTGTACGCCTTGCCCGGATTTGGCAACCCGCGCCCTGATGCGTATTTTCTTGGTGAGCGATTCGTCTTCACGGAGATAGGTCACCTCGATTTCTTCATCAACGGGCAACATGCCAATGATGTTTCGAAGTTCTGTCATACCTTTGATGACTCGACCGTTTACCCTGGTGATGACATCGCCTTCCTTAAGACCTGCAGCCTCTGCTGCTGAGCCCGGTATAACCTGCATAATGAGGGCACCGTCGCCAGACTCAATACCAAATGCTTGAGCAAGCTCCGGTGTCAGATCTTGAATGTGTACACCGAGCATTCCGCGCCGCACTTCGCCGAACTCAATGATCTGCTTGATCAGGCTCATCACCATGTTGACCGGAATAGCAAAACCAATTCCAACGCTGCCGCCACCTCCAGAAATGATGGCCGCATTCACGCCAATCAGTTCTCCACGCAGATTGACCAGTGCCCCACCCGAGTTTCCCATGTTGATGGATGCATCGGTTTGAATAAAATCCTCATAACCCTCTATACCGAGTCGGTTTCGGCCGAGTGCGCTAACGATTCCGGAGGTCGCCGTTTGACTCAATCCAAACGGATTGCCGATCGCCACCACAAAATCTCCAACTCGAAGCGAATCAGAATCGCCAATATTGATCGCCCTCAGGCCTTGTGCTGGTATCTGGATGACTGCGACGTCGGCTTCGGGATCGGCACCCACCACCTTCGCCTCAAACGAACGGCCGTCATCCAAATGAACACGAATCTGGTCCGCGTTTTCGATCACATGATGATTGGTCACCACGTAGCCGGATTCACTGTCAATGATGACACCCGATCCCTGACCCTGTGTAGGGCGTTGTCTGGGCTGGCTGTCGGGACGCGAATCAAAAAAGTGCTTGAAAAATGGATCCGATTGAAACGGACTGCCGCTAGCTGACACCCGTCCCTCGGTCGAAATGTTGACCACAGTCGGTAGTACATCTTCCAGCATGGGAGCCAGACTGGGCAGAGTCTGGCCATCGAGTGCCAGCGGCAAGCCCGCTCCGTTCGACTGCATCGGCCCCAGAAGCAACATGAGTGTCGCACAGATTATGGTCCGGTAAATTAGTGTTTTCATCATTTGAATTCAAGCAAGAGAAATTAATCTGCCGGCACCGCATCCACACAGCCGGTAGACGAATTATATCAAGCTACAGCGAAACCCCATCAACCACCTTCGTTTGCCACACCATGTGGAACATGGCCAGTTGCCACAAACTGGCGCGCTGATTCGCAGTGTTCCGTCTGATCATCGAAAAAAATATCCGCCCCAAAAGTCCTCAGAAAGGCGCCTTTATCCAGCCCCCCCAGAAATACGGCTTCATCAATGCGTATGTTCCATGCCCTGAGTGTTCGGATAACCCGTTCGTGTGCGGGTGCACTCCTGGCGGTGAACAAAGCGGTACGGATTGGTGAACAATCTTCTGGCCAGTCAGACTGCAGATGATGAAGAATGGAAAGAAAATGTCGGAATGGCCCTCCGACCATGGGTGAATCTGCCGCTGCCCGTTCTGATTCGGAGAAGGCGACCAAACCCTGTTCCTGGTAGACCCGTTCGGAATCATCAGCAAACAGAACGGAATCGCCGTCAAATGCGATCCGTAATTGATCACCCTCGCTATCAACAATCTGCGAGGGCACGATAGTGGCAGCCGCGATGTTAGCGTCGAGCGCGTGTCGTACATCCTGGGGATCGGTAGAGAGAAACAGGTCGGCATTAAACGGTGCGACGTAAGGAAACGGACTGGCACCGCCTGAAAATGCAGCTCGTGTAATTCCCAGCCCGTAGTGGCTGATCGAATTGAATATCCGCAGACCAGTGTCAGCACTGTTGCGGGATATCAGTACCACTTCGACACGCCGGTTGGTTTTCGCTAAACGGTTAAGGTTCAGCAGTTTTCGGGTCAACGAAAAAGCCACCCCGGGCTTTAGAATCTCGTCTTCGTGGCTGATCTGGTACCGGCAATATGCGTCTACACCCTCTTCGGTGAAGACACGATGACTCTCTTCGAGATCAAACAACGCCCGTGAAGAGATGGCCACAACCAGACGGTTATCAGAATAGGCTTCCATCGGGGCAGTTTAGCACTGACTACTCGGGACTCATCAGACAGTACGGTACCTAAATCGCTTCAAGAATGAGCCTGCGATTACCATTACTGACAACAGCAATATGGGTAGGTTACCCAGGCGTACAAACGGTGTGACACCGGACATCGGAACAACGCTACCGCGAACCGTATCGGGTTGAAACTGTGGTCGACAGTGAGTAGTTTTCCCTTGGCAGAAATCAGCGCGGACAGTCCGTTATTACTGGCCCTGATCAGGGCTCGACCGCTTTCCATGGCTCTCATACGGGCCATCTGCAGTCGCTGATGAGGGGCCAGAGAGTTGCCAAACCACCCTTCCTCGCTGAGATTGATCAGCACTGTCGATGCTGGCAATGATTTTCTGATGAGATGTCCAAATTCATTTTCATAGCAGATCGAAACGCCGACGGGTTGCCCTGCCAGACGCATTGGCAGTTGCGCTGTCGGCCAGGCCGCAAAGTCAGACATCGGGATGTTCAGGTAGTTCAGTACCCAACTGAAGAGTGGGCGGAATGGAAGAAACTCACCGAATGGCACCAAGCGCTGTTTGCGGTACATGGTATCAACTACACCCAGGCCCAGTGCGCTATTGAAGAACTCTGTTCTCTCGTTGTTTCGGGTGCGTTCCAGAACACCCAATAATATGTCGGCCGGCAGCGCCCTGAGTTGCGTGAGATAGGCCGGCGGAATTTGGTCATGGTAAAGCGGCAGTGCGGCTTCGGGCCAAACAATCAGGTCCGCCTGCTCTACTTGACGGGAAACCGACAAATAGCTCTGAGCGATGCTTCAAGATTATCTGCAGACCATTTGCGCTCGAGGGAAACATTCTGCTGAATGATCGCGATCCGAAGCGGCTTTCCAGTAGATTGAACAAATTCAATACGATCAAGCACCAACACCCCCGCTCCTACAATAACCAGGGTACAAGCTGCCAGCACACGGTCTCGTAACGGCCCTGTAACCAACATCATGATCGCGCCACCACAGACAGCGCCGGCGGCGCCGACTGCCAACACACCGCCAGCAGGCGCCAGTGCCGCCAGCGGTGTATCAATCAACCCATAACCGAGATAGAGCCACGGAAACCCGCTAAACAGCCAGCCGCGTAGCCATTCCCCAAGAATCCAGCAGGCGGGCATAATCAGCAGCAGTCTCACAGCTGACCGATGCTGACGACAACAAGACTGCAACCAACCCGTAGCCGCTACATATCCCGACATCATCAACACCAAAATTACAACGGCCAAGATGGCAAGCGGTGCGGGCATCTGGCCAAAGTTGTGCAGACTGACATAAACCCAAGATACGCCCACACCAAAGGCACCTAGACCAAACCAGAACCCCAACAAAGCTGCCTGCAGGGGACCGGCTGTTAACCACAACAAAAACAGTACCGCCAAAGACAGGGGTGCGACCAGTGCATACTCGAATGGTGCAAAACCCAACGGAAATAGACCGCCGGCTGCGACGGCAGTAAGGATTGGGCCGAACCGCCTCAATAAATCGCTA
>JGI26060J43896_10000173_pt1 | contig 22415 bp, 20 predicted proteins | sample MarorgKNORR_S2LV_6_FD_43896 | JGI IMG/M metagenome (IMG submission 43896) | reverse complement strand
GTGCTGAAGAAAGAGACAGTAATCCAGAAAATCCTCCAGCTTGAATAATATTTAAGTAGATAGCATATAGTCCTACCAGAACGAGAACACCGACGGAGGGTATGCTGATTCTTTCAAGGCCTTTAACGCCAAAATAAGTTGTTATGGTGTAAAGTATTCCAGCAAGGATAGCAGTAATTATAAACGTTGAAGATGAGAAAATAGCATCGGCTTCTATTCCTGGGTTGAGAGCCAATGTCCATGTGATGCCAAAAGCACCAACAACAATGCCCTGCCAACCTATCGTTAGAATAGATATAAAGAGGACTGGTATATAGGCACCAACATTCCCATAGACATAACGATACAGTAGACCACTGTTGCAGGCTGTTTTATAGCCAATATAACCGACTATTGCACCGACAATAAAGTTAGCCAAGTTTCCAAGAAAAGTGGTAAGGATAATATCAGGCCAAAATGGAATACCAATGCCCAACTGGCTGCCAGTAAATAAACCGGTAACTAAAAATCCCCAACCAAAAGCTAAGGCAAGTAAAGGCCCAGTGTTTCTTCTTTGGTTGTCAGTTAATGCTGTTAAGGGATTATCNGCACTATTTTTTTCAGCCTCTGGATCCCATTTCCACCAATTTTTAAGTTTTTCAATCATTATTGTTACCTGTTATTAATATTTTGAACACTGTTTATCCTATCAAAAAGCTTTTCAACATCAAGGCTTGATAAGCTTCATAACAAAAAAACCCCAGTTCAAGAACTGGGGTTTTTAAAAGGAATAATCTAATGATTAAAAATCATAAGATATTCTTAAGCCTAGATTCCTAGATCTAAGTGGCGTTACTGATATTCCTTGGCTTGCAGTGAAGAGTGCAAAAGAACTCGGTGATGCAAAATCACTCCATCTAGCACAAGCTGTCCAAGCTTCTTCATCAAATAGATTATTAACATAAAGTTCTAATCTGACGTTATCTTTTTCTATACCACCACGAGCATTAGCAAGTGTATAACTGTCGCAAGTAGCTAAGTTACTTTCATCTGCATAAGTCTCACCAAAGTAATTGATATCACCTCTTACAAACATATCCCAACCATTGTTCAATGTGTCTTTGTATGTTCCACTAATTGAAGCTGAATCTTCAGGATATCTTGGCATTGTATTTCCAGCCATTTGAGAATAACCAGCAAATGCACTAACAAAGTTATAAGCATAATCATTGAACTCTGAGTCAGCTATACCTAGAGTACCAACAACGGAGAATTTCTCTGTTACTTGCATAGTACCTTCAATTTCAATTCCATTGATTTCGGAATTACCCATAACTGCAAAGTTACGAACGTTGAATTGAGGAGTACCATTAAGTTGCTTCTTAGGTTCGCCTACGACAGAACAATCAATATTCGCATCAGCTAAATCAGGTGCTCTACAGGTTTCATTAATAACNGCAGTACTTCTTCCTTTTTGATTCGCCCAGTCAGCTTGATAAAGCGCTACTGATAGTGTTGCCCTTCCATCTAGAAGACCACTGCCTTTCCAACCCAATTCATAGCTGTCTAGTTCTTCTTCATCTAGAAATCTAAGAACATTTGGTTGAGTTTCTCTATATTGAGCAAGCTCACGATCATCAGCTGCTTGTACAGCATCATTCGCTTTTCCTGGCAGTACCCCTTTGGAGTAACTGGCATAGAACATTGAATTCTCATTTGCTTTATATCTTAAGATGACACGAGGCAAAAGATTATCAAATGAGAGCTCATTAGTTGTTGATTGAGCAAATACTTGAGAAATCTTTTCTCTTTGCCATCTGGCTTCAGTACTTAATGTAAGTTGTTCTGAGAAGTCATAGTCAACGGATGCATAGATACCTTGTGATATAACAGAATCTGAATTATTACCAGCACCTGTATCCACTGAGTTGCCACCTTTGTATTCGATGTTACAAGTTCTACTCTCAAAATCAAATGGTGCAATCGGAGCTGGAACACCTAAGAACCATAATGCAGCTGGGCTGTTTAGATTAGGTGAACCATCGGGGTTCCTGTTGTAGAAACCTTTGTTTGGCATACCAAAGCTATTAACACACTCGAGTAATATAGCTCCACCTTGTCCTCTATGGATAAAGTCTTGCTCATATCGATTGATTCCAACTAACCATCTAAGATCGTTGTCTTGACTACTGATTAATTTAACATCAAAGGTTCTGTCCCTAGAAATATAAGGATCTCTTGCTGTGGAATTGGAGAATCCAGTGTAATCAAAATCTCTAACCCACATTGCTGCAACTTTATTAAAGCCCCAACTTGCTTCTAAAGTAGAACCATTTGAAAGATCAAATGAGGTATTAATATTAAGACGATCTGAATCCCTAGCCATTCCATACTGTCCATAAGGTAATGATGGAACATTCCCGTTAGCAAAACTTGCAGTAATAGGAAGTGCATCCATCTGTGCAGCAGCATTTGCTGTCATGATGGCATTCATATTAATAACATTTGTTCCACCAAAGTAATCAATAGCTTGCCCTGGTCCCGGTACCATTCCACAAACATAATTTTGTGGACTGACATTTGGAGCACTAGGATCATTTGTAGTAGCGGTAGTCCCTGTGCAAGTGTCATTTCTATAACCTAGAACATAACCACCTGCTGGTCCACCATCCATATCCTCACTGTGGAATGCTCTGATTTTCATTTTCCATGTATCGCCTTTAGCAACTAAGCTACCTACGATTGATTCGGTTTCTTCAGCACCCATTGCTCCACCATCACTGGCAGTGAATATTCCATCTCTCTTGTATTGCTTAGCCGCAATTCTAGCAGATAGAACATCAGTAAGTGGCCCTTCAAATGAACCATAAACAATACGTTCACCGTCTTCACCGACTAGAATATCCAGATGACCTTGAGCCCCTTCTGTGCTTGGATCTTTAGTGATATAGTTCACTGCACCACCAAAAGTAGATCTACCATAAAGAGCTGATTGTGGCCCTTTGATAACCTCTACACGCTCAACTTCTTCTAGCGGTATAGAATGATAACCACCTATAACATAAATGCCATCCACAAACATGGTAGCAATATTTAGTGAAGGATCTTCAGAGAGACTGTTTACATTCATGCCTCTAAACCTTAGTTGAGAATTAACTCGACCAGGTGCTTGACCCCCTTGTGCAGAATGTTGAAATCCAGCAACTTGAAGTGATAAGTCTTCGAGGTTCTTAAATCCACTTTCTTGTATATCTCGTGCAGAGAAAACTGTAATAGCAAGTGGAATCTCTGAAAGGTTTTCAGCTCTCTTTCTTGCCGTGACTACAATTTCTTCAATGCCATCTTGAGAGTAAACTAGATTGGATGATAGAACACCTGTCAAGCTTACAAATAAGACTGTTGAGAAAATTATTAATTTTTTCATTTTTTTATTCCCCTTTTTTTACTCTTTAAATTATAGATAAATAAATATCTGTTCAGTAATGTGTAAGTACACTGTCAATTAAGCATACTTTCAATATATTACACTTAAAAGATACTTATTTTCATAAATATTTAAATGAATTGGTGATTTTATCATAACAAATGTTGTTTTTTTAATACTTATGAGCGAGACAATTCTACCAGTTCATAATAGGTTTGCATGTAACCAGCAACAGCACCTTTAAGAAAGAGATAATCACCATCATTAGTGCACCATATATCATAGGGTGGATGTTCTTGAGGAAGTTCTGGATTTGTTACAAAACGAAAATGAAGTGCATCAAATGTACCTGCTTGAACAGTAACCTCTTCCTCTCCAACATATTCTATCATTGATGTAATGGAGTAAAGCATCGGTCCTGTTGCCCCTCTATGATCTGGAGATGATAAAAGCATTTCACCAATGTTTTGAGTTTTTTCTTTCTTCGAATGATCAAAAAGCCTAAAATGCCATGCATCACAGGCAATGGCATGATTTTGAAATGTTTTAATTACTGGCCCCTTTGCCTTCATGGTTTGACTGACTCGCCCTTCTAATGAGGTTTGTGTTTCGCACTCTGCCTTATCTCCTTCAAAATTAAACCATCCTGTGCCCATGAATTTATCGTTCACTGAAATTCGAACAAAGCAATCTAGAGGTAACCAGTTTTCATCAAGAGAATAGGTAATATCTCTCATCACAGCTGGCCGATCATCTATCTCACAATGTGCGACTATTTTTCTATGGCCATTAGCATGCTTATTGATGATGAAATACTCCCTTCCCCTTTCTTGACCTTTTCGATCCTCTTTCTCACTTAAATAAATAATCTTTCCTATGACGGTTTCATGATCAATTTGTAAAATATTGTCTTTACTCATTTAAATCCTCTTTATTTTTATTTATATCACTTTCCAGTTCTCTAGTAATTTCTGGTGGTTTTTCATTTTCTGGTTCAATTGTTTCCAAAGCATCCGCTTTTCCAAAGCGTACTAATAGATTATAAAGCGATGCTTCATTTAATTCTGTAACAGAAGTAATTGAAAATCTATCTTGGAAAAGGCTATTTGGAACAATTAACTCATCACCGGCATAGCCGCATATTCTTCCACTCCAAGATTGAAAACTGATCATATCCATTCCACCCACATTCAAGGCTGCTGGTGATATTTGAAGGTGATAGGCTCTCGATTTTGGGCGAGCATAAACAATGAGATTGCCACGATCCAGTATTTTATAATTGTTAATGTTTCTTTGATTGAAGCAACTGGCTCTTGAAATCATTTCACCAGAAGACTCATTTGTACCAATTTCTGATTGTTGAGAACAGGCAAAAATTGTTATTGAAAATAATAAAATAATAAGTAAGTGATAGTTTTTTTTATTTTTCTTCATAAATATTTTCTAAATCTAGTATAATTTTTTTTTCGAATAAGTCAGAATACGAGTCTGAGATTATATATATCTTATTAAATAATAAATAGATCTAGAGAAATTACCAATATGGAAAAGATTCTTGTATGCATTAAAAGAGTTGTTGATTACAACATTAAAATTAGGATTAAACCTGATGAAAGTGGAGTGATTACAGAAGGCGTTAAAATGAGCATCAATCCTTTTGATGAAATTGCTCTTGAAGCAGCTTTAAGAATAAAAGAAAGCGGTAATGCTAAAGAAGTCATTATTGTCTCCATTGGTCCTGATGATTGCCAACAGCAATTAAGAACAGGTCTGGCTATGGGTGCAGATAGAGCCATACTTATACAACATGATCATATTATTGAACCACTTAAGGTTGCTAAGTTACTTCACAAAATTGTAGAGCAGGAGAGTCCGGGTCTTATTTTATTAGGAAAGCAAGCCATTGATGATGATTGCAATCAAACAGGCCAAATGCTTGCCGAGCTTTGCTCCTATCCACAGGCGACCTTTGCTTCTGAACTTACAGTCAATGAAAATAGCTTAGAAGTTATTCGTGAAGTGGATCAAGGGCTGGAGAGACTTGAGATTGATTTGCCTGCTATTGTAACAACTGATTTAAGGTTAAATGAGCCTCGATACGTCAAGTTACCTGACATCATGAAGGCTAAAAAGAAACCCATGGATATCATGGATTCAAATGATTTTGGAATCTCACTGGAACCGTCATTAAAAGTAATAAGCGTGACGCCTCCTCCACCGAGAGAATCAGGAATTATGCTTGACGGAGTCGATCAACTGTTTATCGCCCTGAAAGACAAAGGTTTGATCAATGAGTAATGCAATGAAAATAATGGTAATGGCTGAGCATGAAGATGGCTTTATTACTTCAGCAACAAGAAAGACAGTCAATTGTGCTTCCCAGATATCAAGTGAAGTTGATCTTTTGATTCTAGGTAATAATACTGATCTAGAAAAACAAGCAATACAGATTGATAGCATTTCAAATGTTTTGGTCGTTCAAGATGAGACATTCAACCAACAATTGTCGGCAATTATGGCGCCGATTGTCTCCGATCTTTCCAATGGTTATGACTGCCTATTACTGCCTTCTACAACTTTTGGTAGAGATCTTACACCAAGAATTGCAGTGCTGAAAGATGTGTGTCAGATTACAGACATAATGGAAGTTTTATCTCCTAGAGTTTTTAAGAGACCCATCTATGCTGGTAATGCGATAGAGACAATTGAGGTTCCAGATGGCCAAATGATCGTTGCTACTGTGAGACCAGCTTCTTTTAAAGAAGTAGGTGTCTCCAATCAAGCTTCTTTGAGTGTTTTAGAAATGCCAAATATTGATTTACCAAATCACACTCGGTTTTTAGGTATTTCTTCTGAGAAAACAGAACGCCCTGATCTGCAAGTAGCGTCCATAGTTATCTCGGGTGGCCGAGGCGTTGGTAGTGCAGAAAATTTTGAAATCTTATATCAACTAGCAGATAAACTTGGTGCTTCAGTCGGTGCCTCAAGAGCAGCTGTTGATGCAGGTTATGTTGCCAATGACATGCAGGTTGGACAGACTGGGAAAATCATTTCTCCAGACCTCTATTTTGCTTTTGGTATTTCAGGTGCTATTCAACATATAGCAGGCATAAAAGATTCAGGCACCATAGTTGCTGTCAATAAGGATCCTGATGCGCCAATTTTTGAAATAGCAGATATTGGTATTGTTGCAGATTTATTTGAATTTATTCCAGAATTTTTAGCTAAGTTAGACTAAAAAATGAAGCCTCTAAAACCTTCAACCCTTTTGTTGGGTTTTGCTGCTGGTATGTCCCCTTTTGGTATGGCTATTGTTGTGCCAACTTTGGAACTGTTTGCACAAGAGTTTCAAGCATCGTACTCAACTATTCAGTTTATTATTTCAGCTTACCTTTTTGGTTTGGCTACCGCCCAACCAATGGTTGGTTTCCTTTCTGATCGAATAGGCAGAAGACCGGTTATGATTGGCGGTATATTCTTATTTATCTTTGCATCCATCATGTGTTTGATAACTGATAATTTAAATACTTTGATTTCTTTCAGATTTCTCCAAGGCATGGGAGGTAGTGTGGGAACGGTTATGGCAAGAGCTATGATAAGAGATTCAATGTCAAGTGGAGATTCAGCTAAACCCTTATCAAGAGTCACAGCAGTGATGGGAATGGCTCCTATGATTGCTCCAGTGGTAGGTGCACTTGCCATCAGTCTGTTTGGGGACCCTAAAAGTATTTTTATCGTGACTTTGATTATAGGTGTCATCATTTTAATCCCTGTATTGTTTAGGTTGCCAGAAACCAGGAAGGTCGAGCATGTTGGTTCAATGTCTAATGAATTATGGCATCAAAAATATCGCTATCTTCTTAGTTCAAAAGTTTTCCTAGGCTCAACATTTATTTATGGTTTTACCACAGGGAGTTTTTTTGCAATTCTTGCTGTCGGCTCCACGGTATTCTCAAAAGACTTAGGAATCGATTCCACAGGCTTTGGTTTGATCTGGAGCTGTATGACAGTCTTATATGCGTCTGCCGCTTTTTTAAGTGGTAATTTATCAACAAAGATTGGATTAATGAGCGTAATGAGAATAGGTGTGCTTCTAAATTTATTATCAGGAGTTATGTTTTTTACCTCTATTGCTCTTTTTGGCGTCACCTTATTCTCAATCATTATACCTTTGGTTGTTATGTTTTTTGCTCATGGATTTATAGTTCCAACTTCAATGACAAAGGCAGTCAGCAATCGTCCAGAAATTGCTGGTTCTAGCGCAGGTTTGTCCAGTGCTTTGGGTCTTGTTACTGGAGGATTATTTAGTATCTTGTCTGGAGCGGTTTACACTGGAAGTTTTTTACCAATTTCATTAATTGTAATGGCATCTACGATAATGTGTTCGCTCAGCTATGCTCTTATTAAATGGGGCGAGTAGAGTAATTAATTTTTTCTACTCGCTCCCCACTTATTCCGTTTCTTATTTTTCTAACTGCCTGGCTTTACAACGCCAATCCATACTTCAACAAAAAGAAGAAACCAGATTGTTAGGACGAATATCCGAGCTTTCGATAAACTAGCAGCCATGGCAATATCATCGGCTTCATTGATATTGTCTGTAACAATGTTATGAATGCCTGTGATGAAACCTCCAATGTATTTTCTGATCATAATTCCACAAAATATCAGAGCAGCAAAAACAATAAGTTTTGCACCTACCCAAGGATTTTCAGCTAAACGATCTGTGAATATGAATGCATAAGTTACTGAGGCAATCAGTGTGAACACCATAATCCACCTAAAGTAATAATCAATCTTGGTCATTTTCTTTACCAAGTCAGTGCCTTCATTGAAATGGATATAAATAAGTGCACAAGTCCAAATTGGACCCAATAGGATTATTCCTATCATCTGCCACAGCGGGTGTTCAATTCCATAGTAATGCGTCAAAATTCCACCAACGGTTAACATAAGGCTTAAGCAAAGTCTTGGAATGAGGTCTAGATTCATCATAATAGTGCCTGCAGCTTGTCTAGCTCCTCTGGATAGTTTCGGATTGATCGCAAATCCACTGGAATAAAAAACTCCAATATCGCCTCCCAGCCAGTAAGCAAAAAGAAGTAGATGTAAAAGTAGTGCTATATCTTGTCCTGACATATTAATCCCCCAATTAATTAGTTTATAGTGATAATTGTTTTTCCAAAATTTTCTCCACGCATCAATGAACAAAAATGCATAGGTGTGTTTTCAATACCAAAGACCTCATCTTCTATGTAGTTTATTTTACCCTCTTTTAGCCACTGTGAAGCAAGTGTAATGAATTCTTGTTGTTTGTCATAATGATCATAAACCACAACCCCTTTAATGCTCGCTCTAGATCCAACAATTGGACCTAAGTTTGGTCCTGGTGGAGGCGTCGCTAGATTATATTGAGTCATGAAACCACATAAAACGATTCTCGCAAACATTGCTAGATTCTTAGTCATGATATCAAGAGTTTCACCACCCACATTATCATAGTAGATATCTAGACCATTGGGGCAGACCTCCTTGATCCTTTCACTCAAATTTTCAGTTTTATAATTAATGCATTCAGCAAAGCCAAATTTTTCCTTAACCACATTACATTTCTCTTCACTACCAGCAATACCTATAGCTTTAGCGCCATGTATTTGTGCAATTTGACCAACCATACAACCCACAGGGCCACTGGCTGCTGAGACAACAACTACATCGTCTTTTTTCGGTTCACCATAAACCAGTAAGCCTGCATAAGCTGTTAAGCCAGGCATGCCCAGTATTCCTAGATTGGTACTGAGAGGAGCTGATGAAGGGTCTATTTTTCTAATACCTTCACCATCCGATACCCCATATTCTTGCCACCCATTAGAACACATGATTATTTCCCCAACTTGGATATCACTATTTTTTGAGTCAATGACTTTTGCTATTGTTCTACCTACAATGGTGTCTCCAATGTTTACTTTTTCAGCATAGATATGCTTACCAGTGATTACGCCTCGTATATAAGGGTCTAGTGAAAGATGGATAGTTTTTGTAAGAACCTCATTTTTCCTAAGTTCTGGTAACGGACTTTCAACTAATTTGAAATCACTCTCTTTAGGTATACCTATAGGAGTCTTTTTCAAGACAATTTTTTTATTCATTGACAAAATCTCAGTTAGATTTGTTCAAGCATATACTCGCAACTGCTGACTTCAAAACCGCCCTCTTCAACATTGAGTATTTCAATGACACCGTCATTAGCAACTAAGGAGAAGCGTTGTGATCGTGAGCCCATTCCAAAACCTGATGCATCAAGTTCTAATCCAAGAGCTGCTGTAAATTCCCCATTTCCATCAGCTAACATCATTACTTTACCATCGGCTCCTTGACTTTTGCCCCATGCATCCATTACAAAAACATCATTAACAGAGATACAAGCAACAGTATCGATACCTTTGTCTGTTAATTGATGTGCCTGATTCACAAATCCAGGTAAATGTTCTTGTGAGCAAGTTGGTGTGAAAGCTCCTGGAACTGCAAATAATGCAACTCTTTTGCCTTCGAATAAGTCTGTAAAACTTACGGGTGTAGGTCCTTCATTAGTCATTGTTGTAAGGCTAATCTCTGGAATTCTATCTCCTGCACTGATTGTCATAGTAATCTCCTTAATTGATATTTATTCTTTAACGGTAAATTTTAGCTATATCTTATTACATAAAAGTTTATTGAACCATAAATAATGCAATCCTAGGAACAAACGATACCAACATTAATCCAACTAACATAATGATTAAAAATGGTATTACCGCCTTGCAAACAGTCCAAAAGCTCTCTTTGAAAACTCCCATAGCAACTATCAGGTTGAGCCCCAATGGCGGAGTTAAATAACCAATTTCAAGATTCATGACCATGATAATTCCAAAATGAATCGGATCAATTCCTTGTGACTCTGCAATTGGATTAAGCATAGGAGCTAGAATTAGTATTGCAGAACCTATGTCGATAATACAGCCTATCAATAGTAGAAAAAGATTAATTCCTAAAAGAGCAGAAACAGGATTGTCGATTCTTTGACTGAGCCAAGCCACTAGACTTTGAGGTACTTCTTCATAAGTTAAAAAAACATTCAAGCTGAGAGCTATCATTAAAACTGGAAACAAAGAACCTAATAGCTTAGTTGTGTCTGATACCACATCAAATAAAACTTTAAACTTCATTTCTTTGTGGATGAATATTTCTATAACAATAGAATAAACAACCGCAACAGCAGCTGATTCAGTTGCTGTAAAGTAGCCTGTATAGATGCCTCCTAGGATGATTATTGGCATGAGTAATGCCCAAATGCCATTTTGAAGAGTTTTTAGAATATATTTTATATCCCATTTACCTTCTCGGTGTCCAAAATTCTGCAAGATCGCATAACCCAACATAAGAAAAGTCAGTAACAATGCAGGCATTATTCCTGCAATAAATAAATCACCTATGGAGGTTTGAGTCATTATTCCATAGAGAATAAGTGGAATACTTGGTGGGACTACGATACCTAAAGTACCTGCAGCACATAATGCACCTAGAGCGAATTTTTTTGGATAACCGGCATTGAGCAACGCAGGATACATAAGCGTACCTATGGCTAATAATGTCACGGTACCGGATCCTGAAACTGCAGCAAAAGCTGCGCACGAGAGAATTGTTGCAATAGCTAAGCCACCTGGAATCGGAGCTGTAAGTGCCGTCATTAAATCTATCAGTCTTGAAGCCATGCCGCCTTTCGACATTATATTTCCTGCCAGTATGAATAGAGGAATAGATAAAAGAATATCTTTATTAGCAGCATCCCATGCATCAACGACTATATTGCTGATTACAGCATCACCAAAAGCCCAGTAAGAATAGGCAGTAACAGTACCTAGAATGACTATTAGATTTTGTCTTAGTAAAAATAAAACAATAATGATAATGGGTAAGAGTATCGTAGTCATGAATTGCTTGAAGTAGATTTATTCATATTCAATAGCCTCATTTTGAGGTCTATATTTAGGATGAATTGCATAAATTGAATGTCTCATCGCAGCTATTAGAAAAGCGATTGGTATAACCATCTGGAAGGGCCAGATAGCCATTCTTAATACAATTGATTGCACATCGTCTCTAAAAGTTTCTGCGACCACTTGGAAGGCAATGAGTGCAAAGAGCAAACAAAAAAGAGACATAAAACCTTCTTGTAACCTTATTAATAAAGGCTCCATTCTTTTTGGAAGCCAGCTGTCAGCAAATTTTGGTCGTAGGTGAGCACCTTCAGAAGATGCAACTCCCAAGCCAAACATAACAACAAACAGATTGGCATAGACCCCCACTTGCCTAGACCAATGCAGCCCAGTCCCAGTAATTTCTCTAATAGCCACATCAGTAAACATGACACTAACCAAAACTAGAAAAGCAAAAAATGTAATGGATTTCTCAAATGTTGTTAATAATTTTAAAGTTTGTTTAATCATGAGATATTTTCATTGTAAACTATGAACTAAGAAAAAATCATATGAATTAAAAAAAGGATTCTTTATGACAAATGACCAACAATTTACTATTTCTGATGAAGTAAAAGAATTTCTAAATTCCAATCATCAACTTTTAATCAATGGCGAATGGATGCCCTCTTCTTCAAATGAAAAAATTGAAGTTTTTGATCCTGCAAATGAACAACTTTTAACAGAAGTTGATTCTGGTAATGCAGCAGATATTGATGCTGCTGTGGATGCTGCTAGAAAAGCATTGACTGGAGAGTGGTCAAAAATAACTTCACATGATCGTGCTCGTATGCTTGATCGTTTGGCAGATGATATTGAGGCTAACTTTTCAGTATTATCAGAAATAGAAGTCCTTGATAATGGTATGCCGCTGGAATTGGCTCAGTATTCAATTGCCAGTCATGGCACAACACTGCTGAGATATTTTGCAAGCTGGGCTAATAAACTTCATGGACAGACAATTCCAGTCTCACCAGCAGGTGCTATCAACGGAGAATCACTGACATACACTAGAAAAGAACCAATCGGAGTTGTGGGCGCAATTATCCCTTGGAACTCTCCACTCATATTTGCCATACTCAAACTAGGTCCAGCTTTAGCAGCTGGCTGCACAATTGTCTTGAAGCCTGCTGAATTGACTCCAATATCGGCTTTATTTTTAGGCAAACTGATACAAAAATCTGGGATCCCTCCGGGCGTTGTTAATATTGTTACCGGTTATGGGGAAACAGCAGGTCAAGCGCTATCAGAACATCCTGGTGTTGATAAGATAACATTCACGGGTTCGACTGAAGTGGGTAAGAAAATTGTTGAAGCCTCTATTGGGAATCTTAAAAAAGTAACCCTTGAGCTTGGAGGTAAAAATCCTGTAGTGATTTTTCCTGATGCTGATTTAGAAAAAGCCATACCAGGAGCAGCGCGTGCTTGTTTTTTTCTTCAAGGCCAGAATTGTATGGCTGGTACTCGATTGTTTGTGCATGAGGATATTTATCAAGTTGTAATTGCTGGTATTAAAGAAATGGCTGAGGCTTTTACAATTGGACATGGGCTTATTCCTGGTAATGATTTTGGACCATTGATTTCTAAAACTCAAAAAGAAAGAGTTATGTCTTATATAGGTATAGGCCTTGAAGAAGGTGCTGAACTTTTAACGGGTGGAAATTCTTATGGCGATCAAGGCCATTTTGTCCAACCAACAATTTTCTCTAACGTAGATGGAGGCATGAGGATTGCTAAGGAAGAGATATTTGGACCAGTTTTGTGTGCCCAATCATTTTCCAGTCAAGATTTAGAAAAAATTGCATCAGAAGCCAATGACACACCTTACGGTTTATCGGGAAGTGTATGGTCGCAAGATATCTCAATTGCACATAAGATGGCTATGCTTATTGATGCTGGACAGGTCAGTATTAATTGCCATGCTGCGGTTGATCCCGCCATACCTTTTGGTGGCAACAAGCAGTCTGGATGGGGAAGAGAATTTGGTGCAGAAGGCCTAGAAGCTTACTTGAAGACAAAGGCAACCACAGTTATATTTTAGTCTACCAAGCAACCTCTTTGCCAAAGCGATCAAGAAACATTCCGCTATTATTAGGTGTTAAAGTTTCAAACATATTTTGTTGGTTCTCAACACTATCATCGGCTTCAACTTCTGCTGTATCACCGCCCAGATAAGTTTTACACCAACCGGGTGCTAATGCGATGGTAATAATATCTTTCCAATCATTAGCCATACCTTTAGCAATAATATTAAGCCCCGATTTACTAGCTCTATAAGAATAAAGTCCGCCAAAGTTATTTTGTGCTACAGAGCCTAGGTCACTTGACATCATAACTAGGATTTTTTTTTCACTGTTTGCAATGTGATCATGAAAAGCTGTAGCAACCTTAAAAGGTGATAATAAATTTACTTCAATGATAGTTCGCCATATTTCATAATCCATATTATCAATTTTCTGATATTCCATGGCTCCCGGCATGCCTTCTGGCCCTAGGATTCCTGCATTATTAATAAGAACATCAATAGCCGTATCTTGGTAATTATTGGCAAGGCTATCGATAGAATGATGATTAGTTACATCAAGTTTTTCTATAATGAAGTTTTCTCCATATTTATTCTGAAGATCCAATAAGTAATCTGCTTTTTCAGGATTTCTTGCACATGCTATAACTTTCCAGCCCTTATTAGCATATTGCTTAACATGTTCAAAACCCAAGCCTCTATTAGCTCCAGTAACAAAAACAGTTGGCATACATTTCTCCTTTTAAGAATTTGAAAATAAGATCATAATAACAGAATAGATATTTCATTATAAAAATAACATAGAGGAAAAGGCATGCCAAAATCTGATTATATTTCATCGCTTGAAATGAATAAAATTATTAAAACAGATCACCTAAAACCTGAAACCCAAAAGTATTTTAACGAATGCAAAGATAAGCTTGGGTTTATTCCTAATGTTCTATTGGCCTATAGTTTTGATGAGAAGAAATTAGATCATTTTATGGGATTTTATAACAACCTAATGCTGGATGATTCAGGACTTACAAAACTTGAGCGTGAAATGATAGCTGTTGTTGTTTCTTCTTATAATCGGTGTCACTATTGTATAGTTGCTCATGGGGCAGCGGTTAGACATCTGTCAAAAGATCCATCTTTAGGAGAAGTATTGGTTTCAAATTACAAAGCTGCCTCTCTTGATCATAGACAGAAAGCTATGTTAGATTTTTCATGGAAAATGACTGATTCACCCGAGTCTATAAGTGAAGATGATAGAGTGAAGCTACGCCAGAGTGGCTTTACTGATGAAGATATTTGGGATATTGCAGCCGTGGCATCATTTTATAATATGAGTAACAGAATGGCGGCTGCATTAGACCTCAAGCCAAATCCTGAATATCATTCAAAGGCAAGGTAACATTATGTCAGTTAAGTTGGTTAATCAAACAAGAGTAGAATCAATTCTTGATCGTGAGGGGATTGATGGATTGGTTGTAGTGAACCCCATAAACTTTTACTACTTTTCAGGTTATTGGGGATTTTTTAATACACCATCAGGCTTCGATGGTTCTTACTTTTCAGTATTACCAAGAAATTCTGATAAAAAACCATCTATGGTTATCCCTGCCTTAGAGATTAGAAGAATTGAGACAAAAGGTTGGCCATGGATAAAAAATATTTTTGCCTATACTTCAGATGGTGATGGTCATTCCTTTGATGATAATTCGCCAAAAGGAATAGACTATGAAGGTTGGCCAATAAATCAAACAGCAAAATTAACAAAGCGTGAAGAAAGCTGGAAGAGTATAGTCGAGAATTTTAAGGATAGTTACAGTGAAAATTCTTTTCAAGCTTTGGTTAGAGCCATTAAATCTTCTCATTTAGATGGTAAGAGAATCTTAATAGACGATTTGAGAATTGAGAGATGGCTTGAAAAAGAAAAGAATATAAATGTTGAATGTATGTATAAACCTCACTTATTCAATGAGATGCGAATGGTGAAAACCGAAAATGAAATTAAGATTCTACAAAAGGCAGCAATCATAAATGAAGAGGCAATGCTTAGTGCAATTAATTTTATGAAAGAAGATTTAAAATGGAGTGATCTTGAAAATCATTATATGAGTGAGATAGCAAAAAGAGGGGGTAGAGGTGTTTATCTTATGTGCGGTGTTGGAGAGCTGCCAGATGGAAGATGCAGAAAACATGAACCCATTATGTTTGATGCTTTGGGACAGTTTGAGCGCTATCATGGTGATTTCGGACGATGTGCAGTAATAAAGAACCCAACACAAGAACATATTGAGAAACATCAATCCTTATTAGAGGGCTGGTCCAAAGCAAAAGAGTACCTCTATCCTGGAGCTACTTATTCACAGATCTCAAATGAAGTTGGTAATTATGTAAGAAAAGTTGGCTTTAGGAATTTTAGGAATCCAATAGTGCACAGTCTAGGACTCGAACATACGGATGACCCAAAATTATTTGGCACTCAGCCGGGTGTAAAAGAAAGCCAAGTATTGGAGAAAAATATGGTGATTAATATTGATATGCCTTTTACAGAAGTTGGTTGGGGTTCAGTTCATATGGAAGATACAATTTTAATAACGAATGACGGTTATAAGAGATTATCAAATTCAAGTTTCGATCTGATAGTCTCAGGATAGGTTTTACTCTTTAGCAAGCAACTCCCCTCCCCCAATTGGAATAACTGGATTGATGATTGAGCAGTATTTTTCTTGGATAATTTCTATTCTCCTTTATTGCCCAGTCTGCTCTTGAACTATAAAGCTCTACATTATTCCACCACAATTCTGGATTCTTACCCTTTGATGATGCCAATTGAATATCTTTTTTTAACCACCCTAAACCTCCATTATAAGAGCTGAGTATCATTGCCCATTGATTGCATTCATTTTTTGTTTTAATGTTTTTATCAAGCCATTGATCAAACAGCAGCATCGCACGAATCGACCAAATTGGATTGTAGACATTGCCATTAGAAAGCTCAGGATAGAGCTCTTTCAACCAATTTGCAGTTGATGGTGTGAATTGAGTTAGGCCCTCTGCATAAGGACTTTTAGCAAGGTAATCCCATGAACTTTCTTGTTGAATCTGTGAAGCAAATAATGCAACTGGCGCATCCATTCCCCAAGTAATCCTAGAGTAACGAATCAAATCTCTTTTATATTTAAGGCTATTTCTTGGTTCGGATGCTTGGGTTGGCATGGATAGAAGTAAGAAAGTAAATAAGAAGAAAAGTTTTTTCATAAGGCAAGAGACATACCAAGGATTGTCGCAAGTATAATCAATGCTCTTCTAATTGCGATAGACGATCTTATTATTGGGTCCTGGTCTTTACCATCATTAATTCCAGGCCTCATATGAGGAAATAAAAGATAATCAATCCAATAACCCAGAATAGCAGCAAGTGTTACTAAACTTGCTTTATATATAATTACAGGAAGTTGTGCTGGGCTAATTAAAAAAACAGACACTAATAATAGGGTGGTAATGATGGCGAAAAGACTTCTATTGATTGGTGCTTGCATAATTATAACCTTCTATTTTAATGATAATACTTTACTAAATTTACATACAGATATGAAAATGATTATAAAATTATTCTATTTCATATTTCTTAAATGATAGTATACAGAACATAATATTTGTAAAAAGAGAAAGGTATATGAATAAAGAACTTCCTCAAGAAATAATCAACTATGCGATAGAAATTACTAGTAGTTTTGGCCTCAAACTGTTGACAGCATTGATTGTAGTAATTGTTGGTAAGCAATTAGTTAAAATACTGCTTAAGGTTATTAAGGTAGCACTGGAGAAAGCTAATACCGAAGAAACCGTTAGAATCTTTATAGCTAATTTACTCAATACTGTGTTTACAGTAATTATATTTGTGGCTGCTATCAATCAATTGGGTGTCGAAACTACCTCAATTATTGCTCTTTTAGGTGCGGCTGGTTTAGCGATTGGATTGGCTTTGCAAGGCTCATTAGCTAATTTTGCAGCTGGAATTCTTATTGTTATTTTTCGACCATATAAAGTGGGTGATTATATAGAAGCCGGCACTAATGTTGGCACAGTTAAAGACATACAAATTTTCTCCACTGTTTTAAGAACTCCGGATAATAAGTCCATTGTTGTTCCTAATGGTTCGATAATGGATGGAAGTATTACTAATTATTCCGAACAACCCACTCGACGAATAGATATTATTGCAAGTTGCAGTTATGAAGATGACTTGGATAAAGTTAAGGAAGTGCTGCAGACTATACTGGATAATGAAGAGCGAATACTAACCGAACCTAAACCTCAAATAGCAGTTTCTGAGTTGGCTGAAAGCAGCGTTAATTTTATTGTTAGGCCCTGGGTAAATTCTTCGGATTATCTTCCTGTAATGTATTCTTTGTTAGAAAATATAAAGAAGACTTTTGATAAAAAAGGGATCTCAATACCCTATCCACAAAGCGATATTCATATTCATGAAAAAAAGGCATAGCTCTTAAGAGCTATGCCTTTTGATACTTTAGCCTTAAGAAGCGGCTTTTACCCAAGTTTGGAATACTGGATCGCTTGGAGCATCCAAGCCTGTTTCTGCTTTACATCGTTTTTTGAGTTCAGCAATGCTTTCAAAACCTTTGTCAAACAATTTTGTTTTACCTCTGGCTGCAGACATTTTTGCTCTTAATTTAGTCGTAGCGGCTTTACTGACACTATAATCAGGTTTTACAATCACACCATAATTATCTTTAGCACCATTTCTTGTTAGCAATCCTGCTTCTACATCAAAAGCAACTCTTTCAGCAGGTCTTGTGAATGGATCTCCCCAACCACCTCCACCCCAGGTGACATGGTAAAGTGTGTCGCCTTCACAGACTTGTAACCGATCGCATTTTGAGGGAAGAATTTCAGTATCACCATTTTTTCGTACCAATGTTTTAGTACTTCTAGCGCCTGGATGTCCACCATTTACACCCCATGGATAAGTGAGCCATCGGTCATCATGTATCGATACATTACCTGGTTCTAAAAACTTATAGGTGGTTGCTAAAGCATTTCCTCCACGATGAAAGCCTGCTCCTCCTGAATCAGGAACGGTATAGTATTCTTCTATTACTAAGGGAAAGTAACTTTCAAGAAATTCATTAGGTACGTTGGTAAAGCTGGGCCATAGAGAGTGACCATCAGGACCATCTCCCATTGGTTTTCCAGGAACACCACCAAATCCAATCATATAGAGTTGATACCATTCACCGTGTTTGTCGTAGCCTGAATACATTAAATGTGGACTGTCTGAAAATCCTGCTGCACAGAGGAAGTCAGGTGCTCCTTGTCCTAATAAACCACCAAGTACGTCAAATATTCTTCCTAATGCATGAGTCCTACATGAAAGAGCTGCAGGATATTTTGGTTTTAAGATACTGCCATCAGGGATTCTGACTTCCATCAGGTCATAAAAACCATCATTAAACATAATTGCAGGGTCGAACACCATAATCATATAAACACCACAAAACATTTTAAACATCTCTTCATTTAAGAAGAAATTAATTGAACTGGTTGACTGAGGGTCAGTTCCTTCAAAATCAAAAATAACTTTATCACCTTGTCTCCACATAGCACATTTGATTTTATAAGGACCCATTTCCAAGCCGTCATCACAAATATAGTCTTCAAAGTATTGTTTTTCAGTAGGCACTGTTGTTTTAATGAGTTTAGCCATCGCTTTTTTGTTACGATCCAGAAGTTCTTCTAGTGCAGAGTAATAAACGTTGTCACCGAATCTTTCTGCGGCTTCAATAACTCTTTTTTCTGCTGTTCTAATTGACGCTACAATGGCATTGAAATCACTTCTATTCCATTGAGGTAATCTGCAGTTATGAAGTATTAGCTCAAGCATATCTTCCTGAAGCACATCTTTTTTGTAAATCTTTGTTGGCGGAATTCTAATACCTTCTTCAAAAATCTCTGTTGCATCTGTCGGTAAACTTCCAGGTACTTTGCCACCCACATCAGTCATATGACCAAACATAGCAGCATAACTGATCAGTCTTCCATCTTTAAAAATAGGTCTAAGAAGAAGCCAATCATTATTATGACTGACGGCACCATTACATGAATAAGGATCACTAGTAAGGAACATATCACCTTCTTCGATAGTCCCTTCAAAAGCTTCTTTAAAGCCATGAATAAAGCTACCAAATTGTCCTACGACCATCTTACCTTCAAGATTGGCAATCATTGGAAACTCATCACCCTGCTCTCTTATTCCTGGTGACATAGCGGTTCTAAATAACACTGCATCCATTTCCCATCTGGCTGAGAACATTGCATTTTCTATCACATCAAGAGTGATGGGATCAAGTTTAACTTTTTTGAATGGTTTATTGTTGGTTTGTATTAATTTTGCTGTCATTTCTTACTCCCTTAAGCGTCTGGGTTAATTAGAATGTTGCCGAATTTATCAACTTTGCCATTATGGCCTGATAAAATTAGTGTCGTTGAATCCATCTCAGTCACAATCGCTGGACCTTGGACAACATTGCCTTGTTTTAATAGCGAACGTCTGTATATCGTAGCTATTTGTTTTTTTCCTTCCATAAAGACTTCAGCGTTATCATCAATGATTGATTTTTTCGTAGGCTCTTTACTGCCTCTACCAACCGACGGAGCTTTTATACTTAATGCTTTGTCTTTCACTACAGCCCTAAGGTTTACTAATTCTTTTTCAGCATCCAAAGAGAATGTAAAGAGTTGTTCATGCTGAACATCAAACTTATCCCCAATAGCATCAAGCCCTTTCTTTTTAAGATCCGATAACTCAAAATCTACTGTGATAGTAAGGCCCTGGCCATGATATCTAATATCAACTTGAAAAGAGGTTGATCTATTTTTCTTAGGAGAGCCCTCAGCATCCAATGTTTTAGAGGCTTTCTTTTCAAGATCAGTAAAGATCTTTACTACTTCTTGTTTACTAGTGTCTTTAAATTTTCTAATAAATGACATAGACGATTCATCTTGAATATTAGTTGTAACATCACCATAAGCACATAGTACGCCTGGTCCTGGCGGTATGATTACTGGCCAAGAATTAATTAGCTTACCAAGAGCATTGGCATGCAATGGACCGGCTCCACCAAAACCAATTAAAGCAAACTCTCTTGGATCGTATCCTTTCTCAACGGAAACCAATCGAAGTGCGCCATACATAGTTTCATTTACAATATCAATGATACCTTCAGCTGCTTTATTCATAGATAATCCTAATGCACGTCCTATGGGTTTTACTGAGTCTTGAGCTAGATCTTTTCTTATCTTCCATTCCGAGTCTCCACCCAACTCAACTCCTGATGGCATATAACCTAAAACTACATTGGCATCAGTTACTGTGGGTTCTGTACCCCCTTTATTGTAAGCCGCAGGACCAGGTTCTGCTCCTGCACTTTGAGGACCTACTCTTAATGCACCGGTTAGTTCAGGTACATGAGCAATAGAACCTCCGCCTGCACCCACCGTTCTCACATCAACAGAGGAAGCACGAACAGTCACATCTCCTACTGTTGTTTCTCTACTTTGTTCAGCAACTCCATCTTTTACCAGTGATACATCAGTGGATGTTCCACCCATATCAAAAGTTAGAAGATTTTCATAACCTGCTTGTTTAGCAATCCAAATAGCACCAGTTACGCCTCCTGCAGGTCCACTCATNAATAGATTTACAGGCGAATCTGAAGATGCTTTTGCAGAGGCTAATCCACCGTCTGATCTTAGAATTTGTAACTTGATGTCTTTTCTCATTTTCTTCAGACCATTTTGAAGGTTCTTAACATACTCAGCCACCTTTGGTCTGACATATGAGTTAGCTACAGTCGTTATTGTTCTTTCATATTCTTGCATTTCTGGAACAACTTCTGATGAAAGAGAAACAGGAATCTTTGGCAATAATTTTTTCTTTCTTATTTGNGTTCTAATTTCTTTTTCATGCTTGTCATTAGCAAAAGAATTTATTAACGAAACGGTTATTGCTTCAATTCCTTTTTTAGATAATTCTTTAATGTCATTAGCAAGTTTCCCTACTTTCAAACTGGAAATAACCTCACCTTTTGCTGACATCCTTTCATCAGCTTCAATAGTCAGAGCTAATGGTGCTAAAGGATCACTTTTNTTGTAGATAACCCAACCACCTAAACCACCTGGNACAAAGGATCTTGCGATCTGCAGAACCTGACGATAACCTTTAGTTGTTATAAGACCTACTTTTGCTCCTGTACCGGTTAAGATCGTATTTGTTGCAACTGTTGTACCATGCATTACAGAAGTGATCTCACCTGGCTCAATACTCGCCTTCTCGCAAACCTTGTGAATACCATTGAAAACACCTCTTGAAGAATCATCCGGTGTACTGGGAACTTTTGCTGTATGAAGTGCCCCTGTTTTTTCGTTGACTAAAAGAAGGTCAGTGAATGTTCCTCCTACATCAACACCTAGTCGATAGCTCATTTTCTCTCCTAAATTTTACTTGTTTGTTCTAAAGAATATTTTATCTTAAATTTACTATTCCTGAATNCTACTAAACCAGANTTAACAGTTATCTTTTAAGTTTAGATGGATAATAATACTTTTATTGGAAATTTATTTCAGCATTTTCTGGAAAAATTCCTGCTTTAGGAACCATGGCTGGAACCGAATGCTCTAATTTTTCTTCTAACCATTCGGAGGTGCTAACAATTTGCTTTAAATTTACACCTGTTTCAATACCCGATCTGTCAAGCATATAAAGTAAGTCATCCATAGGAATATTGCCAGTAGCTTTCGGTGCGAATGGACAACCACCAATGCCTCCTGTGGAGGCATCAATAATAGTGACACCCGCTTCAATAGCAGCAGCAGCATTAGCTAGACCTGTATTCCTAGTGTTATGCAGATGTGTTCTAAGAGGAATATTAGGCGCTAATTCTTTAATAAGCGAAAAGGTCTT
>JGI26060J43896_10000170_pt1 | contig 22686 bp, 18 predicted proteins | sample MarorgKNORR_S2LV_6_FD_43896 | JGI IMG/M metagenome (IMG submission 43896) | reverse complement strand
TTCGCGAAAAAACACAAACTCAGGCTCTGCTCCATCGAGCAGCTCATCGAGTTTCGCCGCAAGCGCGAAAAGCTCGTCGCCTGCGAGGAGATCGTCCACATGCCGACCGACTTCGGCGAGTTCGACCTCCACCTTTACCGCTCCACCATCGACGGGCAACACCACCTCGCCCTCGTCAAGGGCAGCATGAGCGCACGCCGCCGCACCCTCGTTCGCGTGCACAGCGAATGCCTCACCGGCGACGTGTTCGGCTCGCGCCGCTGCGATTGCGGCCCGCAGTTGCAACAGGCCATGAAACAGGTTTCCGCCGCCGGCCACGGGGTGATCCTGTACATGCGCCAGGAAGGCCGCGGCATCGGTTTGGCCCCAAAAATAAAGGCTTACAAGCTCCAGCAAAAAGGCTATGACACCGTCGAGGCCAACGAGAAACTCGGCTTCCCGATGGACCTGCGAGAGTACGGCATCGGCGCTCAAATCCTCGCCGACCTCGGCATCAAGAAAATCCGCCTGCTCACCAACAACCCTAAAAAAATCGTCGGCTTGGAGGGGTACGGGCTCGAGGTTGTCGAGCGGGTGCCGATCCGCGTGAAGCCAAACAAGCACAACAAGAACTACCTCAAGACCAAGCGCGAAAAACTGGGCCACCTGCTTTGACGCCCCTCCCCTCTCCCACGCTTGGCCAAACGCACGCGGCATGAACGAGTCGCTCCCCATCTGGGACATCCACGGCGAGATCGCCGACACGCTCGCCGTGCAAAACCGCCTCGTGCTTGCCGCGCCGACCGGCTCCGGAAAATCCACACAAGTCCCGCAAATCATCCTCGACGACGTCCTCTGCGGCGGCAGCAAAGTCGTCGTGCTGCAGCCGCGCCGCGTCGCCGCCCGCTCGCTCGGCCGGCGCGTTGCGTGGGAACGCTCGGCCAGGCTCGGCGACGAAGTCGGCTATCAGGTTCGCTTCGAAAACCACACCGGCCCCGAAACCAAAATCGAGTTCATCACCGAGGGCGTGCTGCTGCGCCGACTGCAGGACGACCCGCGCCTGGCCGGCGTCGGCGCGGTGTTGTTCGACGAGTTTCACGAGCGCAACCTGATGAGCGACCTCGCGCTTGGCCTCGTCAAAAAACTGCAACGCACCGGACGCACCGACCTCAAGCTTGTCGTCATGTCGGCGACGATTGAGACCGGCCCGATCGCCCGCTACCTTGGCCAAGCGGATGACGATCCCTGCCGCGTGCTCGCCTCCGACGGGCGCACCTTTCCGGTCGAGATTCGCTTCGGCCAATATCGCAATCGCGACCCGATCACCGAGCAGGCTGCCGAGGCCGTCGAGCAAATCCTCCGCGACAACTCTCCCGGCGATATTTTGATTTTTATGCCGGGAATGGGCGAAATTCGCGGCACTATCGGCTCGATCAGCCGCCGCCGACTGCCGGAGCCGGTCGAGTTGATCCCGCTGCACGGCGACCTCCCACCGGCCGATCAGGACCGCGCCTTCGCCGGGAGCAACCGCCGAAAAATCGTTGTCGCCACCAACGTCGCCGAGACCTCGGTGACCATCGACGGCATCCGTCACGTGATCGACAGCGGCATGGCCCGCGTCGCCCGCTTCGACGCCGAGCGCGGCTTTGGCACGTTGTTGATCGAGGAGATCAGCCGCGCCTCCGCCGACCAACGCGCCGGCCGCGCCGGCCGCACCGCGCCGGGAACGTGCCACCGGCTTTGGACCGAGAGCGGCCACCTCAATCGCCCCGGGCACAACACGCCGGAAATCCACCGCACCGATTTGTCGGAGTCGGTGCTGATGCTGCACGCCGCCGGCATCGACGAGGCCACCCAGTTCGACTGGCTCGACAAGCCGGACGCCAACGCCGTGGCCAAGGCCGAGTCGCTGCTGCGCTCGCTCGGCGCCTTGGCCAAGCGCTTGGCCAACGGCAACGCCGGCGGCTTGACCGACGTCGGGCGCGCGATGCTGCGACTGCCGATGCACCCGCGCCTGGCCCGGATGATCGTCGAGGGAAGCCGGCGCGGCTGCGTGAACGAGGCGGCGTTGTGCGCGGCGTTCATGAGCGGGCGCAACATTCTCATCCGCTCCGCTCGCGACGACAAAACGGTGCAGGCCGCGCAGGAGCCGTTCCGCGACGGAGCCGACTCCGACTTCGAGGTGATGATGCGCGCGTGGCAGTTCGCCAACGCGCGCCGCTACAACGTTGACGACTGCCGCGCGCACGGCATCCACGCCGGAGCATGCCGTGAGGTCGAGTCGGCGTTCCGGCAAATCCTCAACTTGGCCAAGGCGACCGACGCGCAGGCGGCTCCCGACCGGTCGAAGTCCACCGCCCTGCGCCACTGCATCCTCGCCGCGTTTGCCGACCAACTCTGCGTGCGGCGCGACAGCGGCACGCTATTTTGCAACCTGACTGATGGCCGCAGCGGCACGCTCGTCCGCGAGAGCGTCGTGCAAAAATCTCCGCTGCTCGTCATCGGCGAAATACGGCAAGTGTCCGCCCGGGGCGACCGCGCCCAAACGCTGCTGAGCCTGGCCGCCGCAGTAGAACTGGACTGGGTGCGCGAACTGTTTCCCGGCGACTTGACGACCCGCGCCGAGTGCGGGTTCGATCCCGGCATGAAACGCGTTGAGGCCCATGAAATAACTCGTTTTCGCGATCTCGAGCTAGGCCGGGCACGAGCGAAAGAGGCCGATCCGCAAGCCGCCGGCCAAGCGCTGGCCAAGGCCTGTTCGGGCGAGTGGTTCACGCCGAAATCGTTCGACCACTCGATCCGGCAACTCATCAGGCGGCTCAATTGGCTGTGCGCCGCCCGGCCGGATTTAGAATTTCCGCCGCTCGACGAGACGGCGATTTTGAATTGCCTGAGTGCCGCGTTTGCGGGCATGACCTTGGCCAAGCAGGCGGTTGCCGCCGACGTAAAGCCGGCGTTCCGCAAACACATGCCGAGCGAGCAGTGGGAGTGGCTCGACGAGTTCGCGCCGCAAACGATCCCTTGGCTGGACGACAAACCGAAACGCTTGGAGTACCCTGAAAAACCGGCGGACAAACACGGCAACATGCTGCCGGTGGAGTTGCACGTGAAGCTTCACGACTGCTTCCGTCTGGCCGAGCATCCGCGCATCTGCGATGGCGAACACATCGTGCGGTTCAAGCTGTTGACCCCGAAAAACAGGAAGATCGATTACTGCGACGACTGGCCGACATTCAAGCAGCGCGAATATCCGAGAATCCGAAAAGACCTCCTGGCCAAGTTCCCCGGCGTGGGCTGGGTATGATTTTTTGAAATGATAAACGACATCCGACGGATCGCCGCCGAGGCCGGTGAGGCGATCATGAAAACCTACGACGGCCCAGCCGAGATCGAGATCAAAGAAGACGACTCGCCACTCACTCAAGCCGACCGCGCCGCGCACGACTGCATCGTCGCCGCGCTGGAGCAACTCACGCCGGACATCCCGGTTTTGTCCGAGGAATCGGAGGGCATCCCGACCGAAGAGCGGCTGGGCTGGAAACGCTTCTGGCTCGTCGACCCTCTCGACGGCACCAAGGAGTTCATCAAAAAAACCGGGCAGTTCACCGTCAACATCGCGCTGATCGAAAACGGCGAACCAACGCTTGGCGTGGTGTTGGCCCCGGCGTCTGACTTGGAATATTTCGCGGCTCGCGGCAGCGGCGCATTCAAGCGNCTTGGCCAANCGGAGCCGCAACCGATCAAGATCGCCGAGGCCGACAAGGCCAAGCTGCGCATCGTCGCCAGCCGCGATCACGCCGGCCCGAAAGTCGCAGCCATGCTCGAGCAACTCCCGGATGCCGAACTGGTGAGCATGGGCAGTTCACTGAAATTCTGCCTCGTCGCCGAGGGTGCGGCCGATCTTTACCCGCGCTTTGTCCCGACGATGGAATGGGACACCGGTGCGGCCCAATGCATCCTCGAGCAAGCCGGAGGCGCCGTCTGCACCCTCGACGGCTACCGCCTGGCCTACGGCCGCGAAGACCTACGAAACCCCTCCATCATCGCAGCCGGCCACCCCGCAATAGACTGGAAGTCACTGTTGCCGAGTGATTAACCATCATTTTCTGNTTGGCNAAGCGGGNTTATTGCAANTTAGAATTATTCCAAGTATTGACACTGCGCTTGGCCAATGGCACTTTTCGGGTATGGCAACGGACCATCTTCCAACGNCCGGTGAATCCCTCAACAAACGCTTAGCCGAGAAGGGGCTTCGGTCCACTTCCCAGCGGCAACACGTTTNTGAGGTGCTGCTCAGCCAACGCGATCATCCCTCCGCCGAGGAGGTATTCATGCGGGCGAAGCAGTCGAAACCGGAGATTTCCATGGCCACGGTGTACAACAGCCTCGACGCGCTCGTGAAGTGCGGCGTCGTGCGGCAGGTAAACGTGGATCGTGGCGCAACACTGTTCTGCTCCAACATGGGCGAGCATGCGCACTTCTGCTGCGACGACTGCGGCAAGGTTTTTGACATGAACCTGAAGGGCTTGCCGCAGGTGCCGGAGGTCGACGTGCCGGGTGAGTTTGAGGTGAGAAAAATCGACATCGCACTGCACGGCCGCTGCACCGGCACGTGTTCGGACTGTGGACGAAAGGAAGCCGTCGCATGAGGGCCGATACGGATACCATCGATGAGTTTGTCGCAAGCGACTACAAGTACGGCTTCGTCACCGACATCGAGAGCGAGTCGCTCGAGCCGGGCCTGGGCGAGGATGCCGTCCGGTTCATCTCCGCCAAGAAGAACGAGCCGGAGTGGCTGCTCGAGTGGCGGCTGAAGGCATTTCGGCACTGGGAAAAACTGGAATGCCCGACCTGGCCGCACGTGAAATATCCGCCGGTTAATTTTCAGGACATCTCCTACTACAGCGCGCCCAAGAAAAAAGGCGACGGCCCGAAGAGCCTCGACGAGGTGGATCCCAAGCTGCTCGAGACGTACGAGAAGCTCGGCGTGCCGTTGCACGAGCGGGCGCGGCTGGCCGGCGTCGCGGTGGACGCGGTGTTTGACAGCGAATCGATCGGCACGACGTTCAAGGCGGACTTGGCCAAGGCGGGGGTGATCTTTTGCTCGATCTCTGAGGCGGTGCAGGAACATCCCGAGCTGGTGAAAAAATATCTTGGCACCGTGGTGCCGTACACAGACAACTTTTATGCCACGCTCAACTCGGCCGTCTTCAGCGATGGCTCGTTCGTTTACATCCCCAAGGGCACGCGCTGCCCGATGGAGTTGAGCACCTACTTCCGCATCAACGCCGCCAACACGGGACAGTTCGAGCGCACGCTGATCATCGCCGAGGAGAGCAGCCACGTGAGCTATCTCGAGGGCTGCACGGCACCGATGCGCGACGAGAACCAGTTGCACGCCGCCGTCGTGGAACTGGTCGCGCTCGACAACGCCGAGATCAAGTACTCGACCGTGCAGAATTGGTACCCCGGCGACGAGGAGGGGCGAGGCGGTATTTACAATTTTGTGACCAAGCGCGGCATCTGTAAAACCAATGCCAAGATTTCATGGACGCAGGTCGAGACCGGCTCGGCGATCACGTGGAAATATCCGAGCGTCATTCTGAAGGGCGACAACTCGATCGGCGAGTTCTACTCCGTGGCACTGACCAACAACATGCAGCAGGCCGACACCGGGACGAAGATGGTGCACCTCGGCAAAAACACGCGCAGCACAATCGTCTCCAAGGGCATCTCCGCCGGCCGGGGGCAGAACAGCTACCGAGGCCTGGTGCAGGTCGGCAAAAAGGCCGCCAACGCCCGCAACTTCTCTCAGTGCGACTCGCTGCTCATCGGCGACCGGTGCGGCGCGCACACCTTCCCGTATATCGAGGTGAAAAACACCACCGCCAACATCGAGCACGAGGCAACCACCTCGAAGATCGGCGAGGACCAGATTTTTTACTGCAACCAGCGCGGCCTCGAGACGCAGGACGCCGTCAACATGATCGTCAACGGTTTTTGCAAGGAGGTCTTCCGGGAGTTGCCGATGGAGTTTGCGATGGAAGCCCAGAAACTCCTCGACGTCAGCCTCGAGGGCAGCGTCGGCTAAACATTTTTTAAAACGGAATGCTACAGATTAAAAACCTACAGGCGGGGATCGAGGACAAGCCGATCCTCAAGGGAATCGACCTCACGGTGAATGCCGGCGAGGTGCACGCCATCATGGGCCCGAACGGCAGCGGCAAAAGCACGCTCGCCTCCGTGCTCGCCGGGCGCGACGGCTTTGACGTCACCGGCGGCGAGGCGCTTTACAACAGCAACGACCTGCTCGACCTCGCGCCGGAGGAACGCGCCCGCGAGGGTGTTTTTCTCGCGTTTCAATACCCGGTGGAAATCCCCGGCGTGAACAGCGCGTACTTTTTGCGCTCAGCCGTCAACGCGATTCGCAAGCATCGCGGCGAGGAGGAACTCGATGCGATGAATTTTCTCAAGGCCGTGAAAGTGAAGATGAAAGAGCTTGGCCTGGGCGAGGACTTTCTCAAGCGCCCGGTCAACGCCGGCTTCTCCGGCGGCGAAAAAAAGCGCAACGAGATTTTGCAGATGACGATGCTTGATCCGCAACTGGCCATCCTCGACGAGACCGACTCCGGCCTCGACATCGACGCGCTGCGCATCGTCGCCGACGGCGTGAACCGGCTCAGGCGCGACGACAACGCGCAGGTCGTCATCACGCATTACCAGCGGCTGCTCGACTACATCGTGCCGGACTTCGTGCACGTGCTGCACGACGGCTGCATCATCAAGTCCGGCGACAAGTCACTCGCACTTGAACTGGAGGAGAAGGGCTACGACTGGCTAATCAAGGAAGCCGCATGAGCCAGGTTGACACTACTAATCCCGCCGTTGAACCGGTGGAGGCATTTACCAAGCTGGAGCAAAACGGCGCGGCGCTGATGCCCCTCCGCAAGGCCGGCTTGGCCCGGTTCGCCGAGTCGGGATACCCGACTTTGAGAGACGAGGATTGGCGGTTCACCAACGTCAAGCCGATCGCCGAACTGCCGTTTCGACCAACTATTGATCCGCTTGGCCAAGAGCTTGGCCAAGAGCAACTTGGCAATGTTACATTCGGCCAACTGAGTGCCGATCGACTGGTCTTTGTCGATGGCCATTTCAACGCTGCGTTGTCGCAAATCGACGACCAGCCAAGCGGCGTGACGGTGACCCACCTGACCAGCGGGTTAGCCGGTTTTGAGCGCGAGCTTGGCTCGCTTTCCGGTGGTGATGACAATCCGTTTGTCGCGCTCAACGATGCGTTTTTTACCGACGGCGCAGTCATCCAAATCGCCGACGGCCAGCGCTTGGTCAAGCCGGTTCATTTGCTGTTCGTCACCACGGCGAGCGAGGACGGCGAAGCGGCGCACATTCGAAACTGGATCGTTGCCGGTGCCAACACACAGGGCACGATCATCGAGTCGCACCTCTCGCTTGGCCAAGCGGCGACCGTGACCAACGTCGTCACCGAGTCGCGCATCGGAGACGGAGCGAATATTGAGCACATCAAATTTCAGGATCAATCGAACAGGGCGTTTCACCTGGCGTCGCTCCACTCGGAGCTGGGCCGTGATGCGCAATATACGTTCCACTCGATCGCGCTTGGCGCGCGGTTGTCACGCAACAACCTACGCATGCGCCTGACCCGGCCGGGCATCGAGTGCGTGCTTAACGGGTTGTACATGCTGCGCGGGCAGCAGTTGGCCGATCACCACATGATTGTCGAGCACGCCGCGCCGCACTGCGACAGCCACGAATATTTCAACGGTATACTTGATGACCAGTCGCGCGGCGTCTTTCACGGCCGCATCCTCGTGCAACCCGGCGCGCAAAAAACCGACGCCAAGCAGACCAACAAAAACCTGCTGCTCAGCGACGACGCCACGGCAAACACAAAGCCGCAGCTCGAGATTTATGCCGATGACGTAAAGTGCACCCATGGGGCGACGGTCGGCGAGATGGATGACGACGCGATTTTTTATCTGCAAACCCGGGGACTCGACCCATCCACCGCCCGGCGAATGCTTTTGCACGGGTTCGCCGGCGAGATCGTTGAGCGCATTCGGCACGACGCCGTGCGCGAGGAACTCAACGCGCTGGTGTTGGGCCGGCTCGAGGCAGTGCACAAATTGGACTGAACTGTGGCGAACTTTTTGGACACAACCGTCGATGAACTGGTCGAGAATTTCGAGATTCTCGGCGACTGGGAGGAGCGTTTCGCCTACCTGATCGAGCTGGGCAAAAAACTGCCGCCACTCGACGAGTCCGAGATGGTGGAGGACAACCGCGTGCACGGCTGCCAAGCGGCCGTCTGGCTAAAAATGCTGCCGGCCAGCGACTCGACATTTGATATTCACGCCGACTCGGACGCCTTCATCGTCAAGGGGTTGATTGCTGTTTTATTGATGATTTACAACGGAAAAACTGCCGAACAAATCTTGACCGATGACGGCACGGAGACATTTGCCAAACTTGGGCTCGACCGGCACTTGAGCCCGACCCGCCGCAACGGATTGCACTCGATGTTGAGCCGAATCAAGGCTCTCGCCGCCGAGTCGGTCGTACAAACTGTCTGAATGGAAACTCCCGGCCCCATCGCCCTGAGCCGCGACGTCGAGGCGTCCATCGTCCCTTCCGGCGACAAGGTGACGCTGCAAAAAGGCGAGACGGCGCAGGTCACCCAGACGCTCGGCGGCACGTTCACGGTGATCGTCAACGGCAACATGTTTCGCATCGAGGGAAGCGACGCGGATGCGCTTGGCCTCGAACCGGTCAAGACCCCGGCGGAGGAAACCAAGCGGCCGGAAACAGAAGACGACCTGAAGCAGCAGATCGAGACGCAGCTCAAGACGGTTTACGACCCGGAGATCCCGGTGAACATCATTGACCTTGGCCTCGTGTACGACAGCACGCCAACCCAGCTCGACGGCGGCTGGCGCGTCGATGTGAAGATGACGCTCACCGCGCCCGGCTGTGGCATGGGGCCGGTGCTGCAACAGGACGCACAAAACCGGCTGCTGTGCATCGAGGGCGTCGACGAGGTGGACGTGCAACTCGTCTGGGATCCGCCCTGGAATCACGATATGATGAGCGAGGCGGCCAAGCTGGAACTCGGCATGATGTGATGAACCCACGCGCGGAAACAGCGACCTTGGCCAAGCGCGACGAATCAGTCGATTGGACAGCGCTCCGTGACGACTTCCCGATCCTGCGCGAAACCGTCAACGGCCACCCGCTGGTTTATCTCGACAACGCCGCAAGCAGCCAGAAGCCGCATCAGGTCATCGATGCGGTTCGCCGCTACTACGAGCATGATAACGCCAACGTGCACCGTGGCATCCACGAGTTGAGCAACCGCGCCACCGAGGCGTACGAGGGCGCGCGCCAGCGAGTCGCTGACTACCTCAACGCCGGCTCCCGCGAGGAAATTATTTTCACGCGCGGCACCACCGAGGGGCTGAACCTCGTCGCCAACACTTGGGCGCTCGACAAGCTGCGCCAGGGCGACACGATTCTGCTCACCGAGATGGAGCACCACAGCAACCTCGTGCCGTGGCAAATTCTGGCCAACCGGATCGGCGCAAAACTCGACTTCATCGAGATCACCGGCGACGACGGGCAGCTTGATTTGCAGTGGCTCGACGAGCAACTCGCCCGTGCCCGGCTGCTCTCGCTCACGCATATTTCCAACACGATGGGCACAGTCAACCCGGTCGCCGAGATTTGCGCCCGTGCCCGTGCCGCAGGGGTGGTCACCGTGGTGGATGCCGCCCAAAGCGCCGGCCACGCACCGGTCGATGTGCAGGCGATCGACTGCGATTTTCTCGCCTTTTCCGGGCATAAAACCTGCGGGCCGACCGGCATCGGCGTGCTGTACGGCCGCCGCGAACTGCTCGAGGCCATGCCGCCGTATCAGGGGGGTGGCGAGATGATTTTGAAGGTCGTACCGCGATTCCACCTTCAATGTCGCTCCGCACAAGTTCGAGGCTGGCACACCGAACGTCGCCGGCGCCGTTGGCCTGCACGCGGCGCTGGACTACCTCGACGCCATCGGCCGCGAGGCGATTTTCGAGCACGACCAGCGCTTGGCCAAGCGGGCCTGCGAGCGCCTGGCCGAGATCGACGGCATCCGGATTTTTGGCCCGGCGGAAGGCCGCTCGGGCGTGGTGAGCTTCGTGCTGCCGGACGCCCACGCTCTCGACCTAGCCACGATGGCCGACCAAAAGGGCGTTGCGTTGCGGGCGGGTCATCACTGCAATCAACCGCTCCTGGCCAAGCTCGGTGTCGCGGCGACCGCCCGTGCGAGTTTTTACTTTTACAATACCGAGGCCGAGGTCGATCGCTTCATCGAAGTGCTCCACGGCGTCAGAAAAATGTTTGTCTGAATGAGCGAAACCATCACAGGCGACTCCCCGATGCAGGCGGTGCTGCAGGTTTTTCCCGGCGCGCAGCGGGCGTTGTTTCGCAAGTACCACATCGGGGGGTGCAGCAGTTGCGGGTTTCAGCCGGAGGAAACATTGGCCGGGGTTTGCGAGCGCAATGGCGATCTCCCCGTCGCCGACGTGTTGGAACAGATTCGCCAGAGCCACGANGAGGATGCCNGCATTTTGATCGAGCCGAGCGACCTGGCCAAGCGGCGCGACAACGGGGCGGACGTTCGCGTGGTGGACATTCGTTCGCGTGAGGAATTTGAGGCGGTGCACATCGACGGCTCGCAGTTGCTGACGCAGGACTTGATGCAGGAGATTCTCGGCAGTTGGGACAATGACCAGTTGTTCGTCATCGTCGATCACCAAGGGAACAAATCCCTCGACGCGGCGGCCTATTATCTCGGCCACGGCATGCCGAATGTCCACGCACTGCGCGGCGGGATNGATGCNTGGTCGCTTGAGGTTGACTCGGCTGTCCGGCGCTACACGCTGAATTAAAATGAACGACGAACTTCAAAAAAAAGTCGCCGAGGCGATCAGCAATCCGAAAAATGTCGGCGAGATGACGGATGCCGACTCGGTCGGCACGGTGGGCAATTCCGAGTGCGGCGAGATGCTGCGCCTGTGGGTGAAGTATAAAGAACAGGACGGCGAAAAGATCATCGACAAGGCCACTTTTCAGAGCTTTGGCTGCGAGACGGCGATCGCCGTGGCGAGTTTGGCGACTGAATTGATCCAGGGCAAAACCGCCGCCGAGGCAATGGAAATGAAGCCGGAGGAACTCTCCGGCGAACTCGGCCCGCTGCCACCAATGAAGATTCACTGCGCCGAACTGGTGCAGGGTGCGCTGCGTGATGCGCTTTCGCCCGAGAGCCAAGCGCTTGGCCAAGCGGAGTCGCCGGCCAAGCCGGACGGGCTCGCCCCCACGCTCCGGGACAGCCTCAACGAGGGTCAGGCCAAGTCCGGCAGCATCAACATCCAGTTCCTCGACGAGTAACCTCCGTCGCCAGCTTCCCGGCGGTTAGACCTCCTTGACGACTCCCCAGTGGACGTCGAGCTGTTTGGTGAGGTAGAGCCGGATGCCGTTCACCAGCGCCTTGGATTCCAGCTTTTGCCCGGCGGCGACAATCTGCTTGAGTGTCATGCCCGGCTTGATGCGGAAACTCTCCTGCGCGATGATCGGCCCCTCGTCGAGGTGCATGCTCACGAAGTGCGCCGTCACGCCGGCAATTTTCACGCCATGCTCGTGCGCCTGCCGGTACGGCTGCGGGCCGGGGAAACCCGGCAGCAACGAGGGGTGAATGTTGATGATCTTGTTCTTGAATCGCCAGACGAAGTTCGGCGACAAAATTTTCATGAACCGCGCCAGCACGACGAANTCCGCCTGCGCCTTCTCGAGGATGCGAAGTGCCTTGGTCTCCGCCTTGGCTCGGTTCGTCCAAGCAATATGATGAAATGGCAGGCCGGCTTTTTCGACCTTGGCCTGCAGATCGCGGTGGTTGCCAACGACGGCCACAATCTCCGTCTTGAGTTTTCTGGATTTCACCGACTCCAGAATGGCGTCGAGGCAATGCGGTTCNCGNGTGACCATNAGGGCCATGCGTTGCGGGCGCTTGGGNTCCGTGAACCACCACTTGATCTCCATGCCCAAGTCGCGGCCCAGCGCNCGNAGCCCCTGGCCAAGCGATTTCTCGTTAAAAACCGTCACCCGCCAACTGGCCTGAATCGTCATGCTGAACTGCCCGCGCGTGACCTGCTCCTCCAGCGCCTCGATGTTGGCCTTGGTTTCGAACAGCAGATTGGTGACTCTGGCCACGACGCCGGTCTTGTCCCNCCCGATGACAGTGATGGTCGCGTAACAATTCATTGCGGGGCGCAATTAAGCCGGTTTAAAGCGCGGAGAAAAGCGAAAACGGCCAGGCGCTTGGCCAAGCNGGTTAATCCTCTGCCTGGTTTTTTCGGATCAAGGCGAACAGGTCGCGAGCCTCGCGGAGGCCGATTGCGGCGGTGATTCCCCAGTAAACCAAGNCCGCGACGATGGCCGGGGCGAACACTTCGCCGATTTTCAGCCACACCGTCTCGTAGCCGAGATTAGCCACCCATTGGCNGTGCAAAAACCAGGCGACGCCACCGGCAACCACGGCCGCCAACAGCATGCCGGCGACCGGGCGCAGCAGCGACTGAATCTCCCACTTGGGCATCTTGCGTTTGAGGGCGTACGAGAGAAGCCCGACATTCAAGAGGGAACTGAGGGCATTGGCCACTCCGAGCGCGCCGGCTTGCAGTCCTTTCGGGAACATGAAAATGAGCGGCAACAACACCACGATGTTCAGGCAGAGACACACCGCGCTGATCTGCATCGGCACCTTGGTGTCGCCCAGCGCGAAAAACGCCCGAGCCATCACGTTGACCGCCGAGTAGGTCAGCAGGCTCGGCGCAAGGCACATCAGCGCGAAGGACGCGCGACGGGTCGAGTCGGCGGTAAACGCGCCGTGCTCGAAAAGCAACCGCACCATCGGCACGGCCAGCACCATCAGCATCGCCGCCGCGATTGCGTTCACGAAAAACAGGTAGCCCATGCCACGCCGGAGGTTTTCGCGGAACTCGGGAAACTGCTTCTCCGCGGCCAAGCCGGCCAGTGTCGGCAAAAGGAACGTCGCCAGCGACACGCCGAACACGCCCTGCGGCAGTTCCATCAACCGCACCGCGTACTCGAATGACGCGACAATTTTCGTGCCGCTGGCGCGCTCGATCCAAAACGCCAGCGTCTGGGTGATGATGATGTTGAACTGGAACGCCGCCACGCCGATCGTCGCCGGGATCATTTTGCGGACGACCTCCCGCACCGAGTCGTTGCGCCACGGCGCGACCCAGCGGAGCCGGTAGCCCTCGCGATACAGGTACGGCAATTGGAAGCCCGCCTGCGCCACGCCAGCCACCAGCACGCCGAACGCCAGCGCGAAAATTTGTTCACCCAAGTCCTCCCCCCAGCGTGGCGCGACGAGCAGCACCGTGGCGATCATCACCACGTTGAGCAGCGTGGCACCCATCGCCGGGATGAAAAAGTAGCCGCGCGAGTTGAGCATGCCCATGAACACCGCCGCGAGACAGACCAGCAACATGTACGGGAACACCACCCTCAACAGCTCGAGCATCAGCCGCGTATGCGTGTCGAACTCCCCCCACATCAGCGCCGCCGAAAGGCCCAGCATCACCACTCCGATTACCAGCGCAGAGATCACCACCAGCGCGGAGACGACGGCGTTGGCCGTGTGCCACATCGCCTTGTCGCCCTCGGTTTTCTCCTTGTTTTTGAACAGCGGAATGAATGCCGCCGTGAGAGCGCCCTCGCCCAGCAGGCGGCGGAAAAGGTTGGGAATCTGGAAGGCGTAAACGAAGGCGCTGGCGATCGGTCCGTCGCCCATGAACCGGGCGTAAATCATCACCCGCACCATCCCGAGCAGGCGACTGAGCAACGTGGCCCCGGCCATGGCGCCGGAGGATTTGAGCATGTCAGACAACGCGCGGCAGGCTAGATGCAAAGCCGATTGGAGTCGAGTGGGCATGGCCAGGCTGCTGTCTGTTTTTGAACACCATGCGAAATTTACCTCTGAATCGGTGCCAAAACCAATTCGCCGCTTGGCCAAGCGCGGCACAATAAAACTCATAATACACTTGCACCGAACGGGTTATGGATTTTAGTTCGGGCTTTGGCACAGGACTTGCCGCTTTTTTTGGCGCGAGAGGTTTGCGGCGCCGCCGCAATGTGTTGTGCAGACTCGATGCAAAAACAATGGACAACTTGTTATGAAAAAAATCGAAGCAATTATTAAACCGTTCAAGCTGGACGAAGTACGGGACGCGCTGGCGGAAGTCGGCGTGGAAGGCATGACCGTGTCCGAGGTCAAGGGGTTCGGCCGACAAAAGGGTCACACCGAGATTTATCGAGGCAGCGAATACACCGTGGACTTTCTGCCCAAGATCAAGCTTGAGTTGGTTGTCGCCGACGAGAATGTCCAAACCGGCCTGGATGCGATCACCAAGGCCGCCAACACCGGCAAGATCGGTGACGGCAAACTGTTCGTCACCTCCGTCGAGGAGGCCATCCGAATCCGCACCGAGGAAAAAGGCGACGAGGCGCTGTAGGGCGAATCTTGTTTGTCGAAAGACAAAACAAAAAGGGAGCCGTTTCCGGCTCCCTTTTTTAATCTCATCGGCCAGGCGTATGGCCAGGGTCACTCGTACTTGAGCGTCACCTGGCCGTTGGCCACCTGAATGCTCTTGATTTTCACTGCGGAGCCGCTTAACCGGTAAAACTGGGTTGTGCCCGCCTGGCCAAGCGTGATCGTGCGGCTGTCCTCGTCTATGGTGGCACCACCGCCGGTCTTGTACGGGCCGTTCACGGCGGAGCTGACCTGCAACGCCAGCGTCGGCTGTACAGGCTCCTCATACTTAACGAATACAAGATAGTTCTGAACAAGGTACAATCCATTAGGGTCAGTAATGTGCTGGGCCAAACGAAGAGTGGCCTTGCCGCCAAGTTTCACGATAATCGGTTCCTTCCCTGCCTCGTCTGTCAGCGGCACATTGCGAAACTCCACGCCAGATCCACTACCAAGGAAGCTTCCCAGCACCTCGGTGGTTTGGTCCTCCTCATCGGTGGCACTGGTCACCAGTTCCAATGTACTCTTTGCCTCCGACATATCAAACTGTGCCTGACGCAAATAGACCAGATATTCGCCGTTTGGATAGGTACGCGTATAGTTAAGCCACTCGCCCTCTTCAATCTCAGCGATACCAAAATCGTATACCCCTTTTTGGGCACCACCCGCANCGATAAATTTCTGCCTCGCCAAATCAAGTGCCACAGCAGTGCTGNCTCCATCTTCGNGACGATAGCGGTGAGTCGCTGGCACAAGGGTCTCATTCGTATCAAANAAATCGATGCCCTGTTCGCCCGCCTGGCCGATGTAGGAACCTTCAACCCAATTCGGTTCTCCATCCTCGTCAANCTCAGGAACAATCTTCGGANCATCGATGAATTCACCGTAATCGTCGTAGCTGAAGTTATAATCCTCAACTTCAACAACGAAACTGTTTGTATCGAATGTATCAAAGTACAAATTGCGGGTGTCGGTCTCACCGTCAGCATCAGTAGCAGCAATTACGGCATGATAGTTGACCCCTGNTTCAAGACCGNCAAAGGATACTTGNCGAGCAGTTGAGGCACCCGCAACCNTTAGGCCATTGGCAATGGTATATTTNGACCCATTCAACGTGACAGAAACGTCATTCGGTTCGACCCCCTGATCGTCATTAACCACAAAAGTTATCTCTGTTGAAACCGGCAAAAAAAGGCTGCTGGCACCTGGCATAACAGAGGCAATATTTGGTGGTTGATTCTTTCCTTTGGCACCAGAAACGGATGCATAAGCATTGTCTAATATTACATTAGAGGCGGGCAATGAACCGTTGCCATCATTGTGATAAAGCAGAAGGACAAAATTGCCAGGTTTGTCGATGAAGCTGCCAGCTGGTGAATCATTCCCTGTGCTAAAGTCCTCCGCTTCAGCAGTGTCCGTTACCGTTTCTTCAAACAATACTGTCTGATTGTTTTCAAGATCCAGCACCTTTGTCGTCACCTCCACCGAATTCCCAGAGCCAGTCATAGACATGACGAGTCGAATATTCTCCTCCCTATCAATCCATTCTCCTTCAGTAGTTTCATAAAAATATTTGCTNAGGCCCTTGGCAAAAAGCAGATCGTTTATGTCCTTTGCAAAGCTATAACCGGAAAGCGTACTGACGGAATTCTCCTTGGGAATAAAACTGAGAACCGCAAAGGAATCGGGCTGATTAGACGCGANCAGATCAACACTGAACTCAACCGTGGTTCCATCCTCGATGATAAATGTCTTGGGTTCGTAAGTTGCCGCCACAAAGAAAGGCTGCCCCGAAGGTTGGCGCATCCCGATAGTCAACTGGCCCTCCTCTTCACTCAAGAAGCCATTGCCACTTCCGAAATCGAATATCTTCCAATCAGTAACCTTGTTGTCGTCAAAATCATCCACCGTCGCCGCCTCGTACTCAAACACCTTGGCGTTGTCCAACGTCACCGTGGAGGCTGGCAACGAACCATTGGTATCGTTGTGATATAGCAGTATGACAAAATTACCCGGTTTACCTAAGAAGGGAGCAGCTGGAGAATCAGCACCTGTTTGAAAGTCATCCGCATCCGGTGTGTCTATGGAAGTTTGNTCAAACAAAACTGCATTATTGTTTTCAATATCAAGCACCTTGACTNTCATAACAACACTCTCTCCCTNACCNGTCATGGAAATACTCAACGTGATATTNTCGGGTGTNTCTGTCCACTCTCCNTCGGTAATGTCATAAAAAAATTTGTTCAGCCCTTTGGCTAAAATAACATCTCCACTGTCCTTGACCGCGGAGTAACCCGACAACTGACTTACCGAGGTTTCAGTTGGAATAAAACCCACGGCTGCATAAGCCTCGGCTTGGTTCGCTCCGATTAAATCGATCTGAAATTCCAGNGTCACACCATCCTCAATAGTAAAAGTTTGAGAGCCATAAGTAGCCGCCACGAAAAATGGCTGCTTGGGGGCCTGATACATACCAATAGTAAACTGCCCATCCTCCTCCTTGAGAAAGCCGTTGCCACTGCCGAAGTCAAATTTCTCCCATCCGGTGACTTTGTTGTCATTGAAGTCATCCAACACCTTAGCCAAAGGGGAGTGAATCAAGGCAAAAAAGAATGCCACGGCAGCCGCAGCACTCACCCAACGGGTACAAAAACTGGTTGTTTTCATTATGTTATCGGTCGTCTGGAGGAACCACTCTCCGGACAATCTAGAGACGGGTCAACCCAAAAACAAAGGGCAAATTATTTGGCCAAGTGGAGGATACTGTGGCACGGTCGACCGAGGTTAAACCGACTCAATCTGATGAGCCTATGAAAGTCAGCATCCTCAACCGTCGTCGTTTCCTGCAACACTCCGCCGCTGGAGTCACCGCCGCCGCATTGGCCAAGCGCCACTCGCTCCACGCCGCCAACAAGGCCGCCAACAAGCTGCGAGTCGGCGTGATGGGCCTTGGTCGCGGCATGGCACACGTCAAGAATTACCTGAAACTCTCCGACGTCGAGGTGGCCTACGTTTGCGACGTCGATGACAACCGCACCGCCAACGGCCTGTCGGTCGTCACCAAGAGCCAGGAGGCGGCGTGCCGNGGCATCACCGATCTGCGGCGCATGCTCGACGATCCGCACCTCGACGCCATCTCCATCGCCGCGCCGAATTTCTGGCACGCGCCGGCGACCATTCTCGGCTGCCAGGCCGGTAAGCATGTTTACGTGGAGAAACCCGGGAGCCACAACGCCGCCGAGGCGGGGTTGATGGTCGCCGCCGCTCGCAAGCACAAGCGCCTCGTGCAGATGGGCAACCAGAGACGCAGCTATCCGCTCATCATCGAGGCGGTACAACGGATGCACGAGGGCGTCATCGGGCGGGTGCTCGCTTCGCGAAGTTTCTACAACAGCAGTCGCGGCTCCATCGGCAAGGGCAAACCGGCGCCCGTGCCCAAGCATCTCAATTACGACCTGTGGCAAGGGCCGGCACCGGAACGCCCGTACAAGGACAACCTCATCCCTTACAACTGGCATTGGCACTGGCATTACGGCGGCGGCGAGATGGCCAACAACGGCGTGCATGCGCTTGACCTCGCCCGCTGGGGACTCGGCGTCGATCTGCCGCAGCGCGTCACCTACGGCGGNGGACGCTACCACTTCGACGACGACCAGGAATCCCCNGACACCGGCACGGCGCTGTTCGATTTCGGCAACTGCACCGCCATGTGGGACCAGAGCAGTTGCCTCCGGCGCAAGCACGAGGCGCTGCCGTTTGTGGTTTTTTATGGGGACAACGGCACCCTCACCATGACCACCGGGAACAAGTACATCATCCACGACCTCGCCGGAAAGGAAGTGGAAACCAAGAGCCAACCTGCCGGCGACATTTTGCACTTCACCAACTTCGTGAACGCCATTCGCAACGGCGAGAANCTTAACGCGGAAATCGGCGACGGGCAGGTCAGCACCCTGCTCTGCCACTTGGCCAACATGGCCTGGCGCTCGGGCAGCACGGTGGACTTCGACCCGGCCAAGCGCAGCATCGTCGACAACCCGGNCGCGGCCAAGCTGTGGGCGCGTGAGTACCGACCCGGCTGGGAGCCTCAAGTTTGAGCGAGNACCCGCAAGCCAGNCGGGGAAGACGCCCGCTGCTGTTTCTCCTTGGCTGTATCGCCGGGGATTTTGTCCATGCCTACATCATGGACAGGCAGAATTCCGGCGACTTTTTCGATCCGGAAGGCCTGATGATCCTGCTCGCCGCCGGCCCTTTCACCGCACCGGCGATGTGTCTCTCCATCATGGTCGCCTGCGGTCTCGCGGCTGCCTCGCTGCCGCTGCTCACTCGGCGCGTACGCGGAAGAACAGCCGGCCGGCGTCCGCGCCCCGATTGATGTTGATCCACAACTGGCCGCTCTCGTTGGTGTAGGTTTGCATGTCGGTCCACTTGTCGAGGTTCTCCGAGAACTGCAGCACCACCTTGCCGCCCTTGTCGCCGGTGACGAGGAAGCGGAACTTGTCATCGACCGCCAACTGAACCGCACTGAGCGTGGGTGCATTCGGGTCGACCGGTGTCACGTCCTCGATGAAGCCGTACTTCACTCNGAGGTACTGGCTCACGGATTCGCGCTCGCCGACACCAAGCGCGCGGTTGTAGATGAGTACCTCGGCAATCTCGCCGCCAAAGGCCAGCGTCGCCGCATCACCCACCAGCAACGTACCGGACACGTCCACCTTCAGCGCGCCACCGAACTCGCCCAGTTCAAGCGCATCACTGTCAACGTTCACTGTCGCTGTGTTCCCCTCTCTTATAAACTCCAGCACGTGCCATGCGTCGTCCCATCCTTCCGGTTGCGCGGCGCTGACACGGCCCCCTTCCGAGACGTTGCCGTNGTCGACCAGAAACTGGTTGTTGTAACTCATCAGCAGNGCCAGGTGATTTTTGTAGTTCGGCGCCTCCCACGCCAAAAGNGTGTTCACCGCGCTCTGCCATTTCTGCCGCACGACGGCGTACACGCTCACGGCGTCNGGTGAAAGAAGCGCTTCACCTGCCACGGCCGTGCGCACTAACACGTCGTTCTCGCCGTCGAACAGCACGGCGGCTTGGCCGTTGAGCAAGTCGGCGGTAAGCGTCGGTTGCAAATCTTCGTCCGCCTGGCTCACGTCGTGGCCGAACGGTGTGCGATCCGCCCATACGCTCACTTTGCCGCCCTCCTGCGTCACGCTGCTCCCGTCCAGCCACAGCCGCAAGCCAAGCAACGGATATTCTCCACTATCGAAAACCGCAGCTTCCACCGGGGAGGTCGCCGCCGAGCCGCCCTTGGCATCAGTCACCCGGACGGTAATCATGTAGAGGCCGGGTTCGTTCTCGGTCCAGTCCAGTTCGAACGGTGCCTCGGTATCGACACCAATCAACTGGTCGTTCTTGAAAAACTCGACCTTGGTGATGGCCGCACCGCCCTGCGACACGCTTGCGGCCAGCCTGACCGTCTCGCCCGGCACAAAGGTAATGTCCCCGGTCGGCGCAGTCAGGGTGATGTCCGCCCCTTGAGATACGGTGACCTTCACGGACGCCGTCTCAACCACCTGAACGTGGCGGTCGGTCACAGCCGCGATGATCTCGTATTCGCCGGCGCCAACCCCCTCCCAAGCAAACTCGAAGGGCGCCTGTGTGAGTTTCTTGACCAACTCGCCATTAGCAAAGAACTCCACCTTGGCCAAGGCACCGTCCGCGGCATTGTCGGAGGCCGTGGCGGCCAAGGTGATGGTCGCCGGTGACACAAACTCCGTACCGTCCACAGGCGAGGTCAACTCGATCGTCGGCGCATGGTTAATAGTTAAGACGAAGTCCTCTGTCGTGACCTTGTCCTGATTGTCCGCCACGTCCACGGTGAATTTATACGCTGCGGACTCGGGGAAGTAACCGGCTTCCCAGCGAATGTCAGTAAGCACCGTCTGGCCCTCGTCATTCTCGGTCCAATAGGTTGGGCCGTGGCCCTTGACGATCTTCCCGCGGTTGACGGAGATGGACTTGATCTCACCATCGGGATCGTACGCCACCACCGTGAATGTGAACTTGCCGGGAACCGGCACAAAGTCGCCCGCAGCCGGTGAGGTGCTGACAATCACCGGCGGCATGTTGCCGGTGGTGAGGGTAATTTGAATCGGTGCCGACACGGCTTTGCCCCCCCGGTTGTCGGTGACTGTGACGCGAATCTCGTACACGCCCTCGCTCGCGCCCTCCCACGTGAACAGTGCGGCAGCAGAGGCCGCCTGGCCAAGCTCCACCCAGCCGGCAGCCTCGAGCAGTTTGCGCTCGTACAAAACATGCGTGATCGAGCCGTCAGCATCGTCAGCGTCGAGCGTGATCTCGACGTCACTCGGCGCACTGAAAAAGCGGCCGTCCTTCGGCGAGATGATGGCCACCGTCGGCAGCTGGTTGTCCCTGAGGTAACGGATCGAGACGGATTTGTGATCGTCCATCACCAGCGTGACCGACTCGGCCGCGCCGGAGACGTCGCCCTCCCACTCGTCGAAGCCCAGCCCCTCGCCCGGCTTGGCTGTGAGGGTGACGGTGGTGCCGGGCGGGTAGGTGGCCAAACTCGGGTTGACCTCGATTGCGCCCTCGCCCTCGACGGTGGCAGTGAGCGTGTAGTGGACGTTGACCTCGACCGGGTTGCTGTTCTCGATGCCGAATGCGTTGCGCAACGTCACGGCATAACGCCCGGCGTGACTCGGCGTAAGGTTCACCAACTGCAACAAACTCTGGGTCGCGCCCGCGATCGGCTGGTTGTCCTTGGTCCACTGGATCGTCATCGGCGTGCCAACGGCATCCAGCCTAATCAAAAGGGTTTCCTTTCCGGCCAGGTAAGTGCCAGCACCCGTGATCGCCCGCAACTTCGGTTTGCTGTTGAAGTCCGGCATCCCGTGGGTTGCCCACGCGAGAGCGGCGGGCAACTCCACCTGCACGGCCTGCATGGTCGCGAGGCTCGGCTCGCTTGGGCTCCAGCCCGCGCCGTCGTACGTGTGCCAGGCGGTTTCACCGTCGGCCTGCAGCANGCCAAGCTTCGTGCCGGCCGGAGCCGACGCGGGGAATTGCAAATCGTATCCGGCCGCGCCGGAGAGCGGCGACGGATAGCCAAAGTACCCCGCGCCCCTGGCCAGGCTCACCTCAATACCTTGGCCGGGGTACGAGCCGACAAACACCGCGCGGAACACCTTGGTGTCCGGGTTGGTGAACTTGAAAATGCTCCCTTGGCCAAGCTCGACCGCGCCGTTGCTCCAGGTGTCACCCAGTTCGCCCTCGGCCCACTCGCCGGTTTCCGAATCGAGGATGGCCACTTTCGAGCCCTTGGCCGCGCCTTGGAACAGCGCGGCGACGGTCTTGCTGCCGCTCAACGACAGCGGCACGTGGTAAAGCGACTGGCCCGGCGGAATGTCGAGGTTGACGTAAACGACGCCGTTGAGCGAATGGCCGGCGAGGCGGCCCGGGGCCAGCTCGTCCGCCACCAGCACGCGCACAAACTGTTTCTCCACACCGGCGTTGTAGGCCATTGGGATGCGCACCAGCCCGTTCTTGTTCTGGTAATCGACGAGCTTGTACCAGCGAATCCCGTCGGTGGAGCCCTGTATCTCGCAGTTCGCGCCTGGCTCGCTCGAGAGCAGGAAGGTGAACCGGCCCTTGGTGTCGAAGCCCGCATCGCTGAGATCCGGCAGAATGTAATCGCGGCTGAAGTTCGCAGTGATTGTCTTGTGCGCATCCATCGTCACGGTGATCGTCTCATCGCTGCCCGCCGCGTCGCCGCTCCAGTGCATCCATGAGTAACCGGTTACCGGCGAGGCGGACAATATCGCCTTGCTGCCGGCGAGGAACACCGATTTCTCCGGGTCGACCCCGATGCTACCGCGGCCCTCAAGGGCCAGCTTGAGCTTGTAATAAATATCGAGCCGCGCCGACTCGCTGATGGCCTTGCCAAAGCCGTTGCTCACCACCACCGAGTAACGGCCGGCGTTGGCGAGAGTCACCACCGGAATCTGAATCGCCGACGCCGTCGCCCCGGCGATCGGCTTGCCGTCGAAAAGCCACTGGTAAGCCAGCGG
>JGI26060J43896_10000168_pt1 | contig 22855 bp, 28 predicted proteins | sample MarorgKNORR_S2LV_6_FD_43896 | JGI IMG/M metagenome (IMG submission 43896) | reverse complement strand
ATAATTTTTATTTAGTTGGGTAGGGCAGGTGCACATTGCAAACAGGGGATATATATCTAGTGGTCGAACATTTTTAGGAGGTTTTGGTTATAAACTAGAGGATGAGTTATTCACAATTTAGACACCATCATCAGTATATGGCTTATCTGATACTGTAACTTCTATATATTTATATGGTTTTCCATAATCGGTAAGAAGTCCGAACCCTGTACATTTTGCACATACTCCAACATAAGAATCTTCATCAATTGCTATACCGTCACCATCACATTGATAACATTGATGAACTAATTCATTATATCTATATGGTTGTCCACAATCGGTAAGATTTCCGAACCCTGTACATTCTGCACATACTACAACATCATCATCTTCATCAAATACTATACCGTCACCATCACATTGATCACATTTATGAACTGATTGCACCTCTCGGTGTGTTGGATTCCAATCAAATGCCATCTTCTTGCTCTAAATTAAAGCTGAACAATAGTACTGACATGAGAATGATTTTTTTCATAACCCATTAACTATACCAAACTTGACATGAGCAGGGCTTGTCATTTCCTTTAGGGATTTATAAGACTAGCTATTTCACTAATAATTATTGATAGGCCTGCAAGACTAGAGTACCAAGCATATACAGTAACTACTAGCTCAACATTCTTACCCATTTGTTTTGTAATGAATAAGTGAATAAGTACAGAGACTAATAAGCTAGCACTTAGTATTCCTAGTGACTGAATAATAATACTATTAGCAGTTAAGTTATCAGGTGACAAAAATAATAGAACACCACAAATGAGTATAAATGTTCCACCAACTGCATTGATACGATTCAAAGGCATATTATTCAGAAGCTGATATGAGGATGAGTGTTCATAGTGTTTTGCATTTACCTATTAATGTATCCATACCTAAATCCTAACAAGATCTGTCAAGCTTGTCCTTTTTTGCTGTTGTCATTCTTTTCATTATTAAAATACCAAAATCATTGCAATAAAATTAAACCAAAAGAAGAACATAAAGCCTTGTGACCATATAGTAAATAATCGTAAAGGACTACTTGTAAATCTTTTCATATTACCAAAAAGAGCAATGACGCCTGACAAAACTGATATAGGAACTAGAACTGCAAATACAGATACAAAATGCCAACCTGATTGATAACTTTCAGAAGACCTTAAAGCAATTTGATTATATATTTCTGCTTCTACAATACCTGCAATAAATAGAGCTAGAAAAGCTCCTACCCACTTTAATATTCTTATTACTTTTGTTTTCATTTATAAAATAACTCTAATTTAGCTTTTTCTTTAGCTTTCTTTTCATTATCCATAAAGTTAAACTAGCTTTTTTTTTATACCCTTACAAATGCTTTCATTTAATAATTTAGAACTAATTCTAGGTGGGAAAATATTATTTAGTAATGTATCTCTTATCATTCATCGTGATCAAAGAGTAGGGTTAGTGGGAGCAAATGGAGCTGGGAAAACTAGCTTATTTAAAATTATTACTGGTGAAATTGAAGTTGATCAAACCTCATTAAGTTACCCTTCAAAGCTTAGAATATCTTATCTTGAGCAAGAAGTTCCTGGCACAGATGAAATTGCTATTGATTATGTACTTTCAGGGGATCAAAGACTTATTGATATCCAAAACAGAATAGAGGAAGCAGAGAAAACTGAGCAATTTGAAAGTCTCGGTGAGCTTTATGCACTATTCAACTCCCTTGATGGTTATTCAGCAGAATCAAAAGCTGAGAAACTGATGATGGGTCTTGGTTTTAAAAAAAGTGATTTTAAGAAGTCATTAAATGAATTTTCAGGTGGCTGGAGAACCAGATTAAACCTTGCTAAGACTTTGATGCAACCGTCAGATTTGATGTTATTAGACGAGCCTACCAATCATTTGGATTTAGACGCTATTCTTTGGCTCTCTAATTGGATTAAATCTTATTCGGGTGCTTTGCTTTTGATTTCTCATGACAGAGAGTTTCTAGATGATTGTGTTTCATCTATTGCATACCTGCATCGTAAATCAATTGAACTCTATCCTGGTAATTACTCTAAATTTGAAATTATAAAAGCTGAAAGATTGGCAGGAATCCAAAGAAACTACGAAAAACAACAAAAAGAAGTGGCACATATGCAAAACTTCATTAGACGATTTAAGGCTAAAGCCACAAAAGCAAGACAGGCACAAAGTCGAGTAAAGGCATTAGAAAGAATGGAATTAATAGCTCCAGCACATATAGACTCACCATTTAGTTTTGTAATTCCAGAAACTGAAAAAATATCTAATCCACTCGTAGCTTTAGATGAAGCAGATTTAGGTTACGATACCGTCATCTTGGAGAAGGTTAATCTTTCTATTTGCCCTACTGATAGAATTGGCCTCTTAGGTCCTAATGGAGCTGGCAAATCCACATTAATCAAAAGTCTTGTTGGAGACCTTGAGATCATTGATGGAGAGAGAAATGAAGGGTCTAATCTTAAAGTGGGTTATTTCTCTCAGCATCAAGTGGATGATATAGATTTATCTATGACTGCCTTTCATCATATTCAAAGATTAGATCAAACTAAAAGCGAGAAACAAATAAGAACATATTTAGGGGGCTTTGATTTTAGGGGGGATAAAGTCAATGATTCAATTGATCTATTTTCTGGAGGAGAGAAAGCCAGACTTGCTTTTGCAATTATTGCCTATCAGAAACCAAATGTTTTACTGATGGATGAGCCAACCAATCATTTGGATATGGAAATGCGTCATGCTTTAACTGTGGCACTACAAACATTCAAGGGGGCAATACTTCTTGTATCCCATGATAGGCATCTCCTGAGCAGTACAGTAGATACTTTTTATATGGTAGATAAAAGACAGGTGAATATATTTGATGGTGACTTGGATGATTATAAAAATTATATTCTTAACAGAACAGTATCCAATTATAAAGCCAAGAGTAAAATAGCAACTAAAAGCATCAATCATGAAAATACAAAAGAAGTTAAGAATCTAAAGTCAGAAATTTCATCAATTGAAAAAAGATTAGCCAGATTAAATAGAAAACTATTAAAAGCCAATCAGGATTTATCGGATCCTGATCTCTATAGTTCCGATATCAAGCCTGATATCCAGAATTTAATAAAAACTCAATTGGATTTAACATCAGAGATTGAAATTGCAGAGAAAGAATGGCTTATTGCATCATCTCAAATGGATGAATTAAGCTCATAAATTAATAGATAAAAATATACTAAATAATGACTTAATACCTTGAAATAAAGAGGTTTATTAACTATTTAAGTTACTTTTTTTTCTCTCTTTTAAGTGCTCTCTTCTCTTTAAGGGTCTTACCTTTTTTCTTAGGAACTTTCTTCTGCTTATTCATGCCTTTTGCCATTTTGAATACTCCAGTTATTAAACATTTAATTTACATTAGAAATTAGATTAACAGTCATTGTAAGTTTCTCCTATCATCTAAAAATCTTTTGGGATTCACAATACATATTTTTTTAGAAGAGCATGCTTAGATTTGCTACTGAAAATCTCTTGGTATAGCTTCCTNCCATATCCTNTCTTTATAGAGTTCACCATTAATAGATACCCANCGATGAAATGTTAAATAGAAGTTTTCTTCATCACTTTTAAATTCAACATTCTGTTCAAAATCAAGAGTTCTACCATCCAGCTCTTCAGTTATCTTATATCTTCCTGTAACTGAGGTGTATGCAGGATTATCATCGGAAGTTCGATGCTCAATCTCTTCTTCAAAACGTTCAATTCCCCAAGGGTATTGAGTAGAACCACTATTGGTTGCAACACCGTATGCTTCACCGGTATTTTTATCATACTTAATTTCATTGAGAGCAGCATACCCGGTAATATTACCTGAATCTAACACCCTGTAATTCGGGAGTACTGGGCTAGGTGAAGGCTTTTTAAAATTTGGCTTATATTTTTTTTCCGATTGAACAATTGGTAGATCAATTCTAGCACCAGCTTCACCACCTATTGTAAGCATAGATTCCATATTGAATGGTGTGGGCCAAAACATAGGCCATTGTGCATTGCTTATTGAGACTCTAATCTTATGTCCTTTAGGAAAAACCCATGATGTAAAATGAAGCTCTATATTTAAGTCAAATTCTTCTCCAGGAATAATATCCTCAGGTTCTCTTGCAGATTTTCGATGTGTACCATTGAAGCCAGCTCCTGCGACTTGAGTGACTTTCCCATCTGGCGCTATATCAGAAACACGAACAACCCAGTTTGCTCTTGGAGCATCAGCTGATACTCGGAGTCTTGCGATAGGCCTTCCTAAAATTTCAAGAGGAGTATCGAGTTCCTCACTATCATAAACTAAACTATGTTCATCCATAGGTTGTTGATCTGGAAGTACGCTTCCCCACCACATAGTAGGTCCACCGCCTTCCACACCCATTGAAGGTTTATATACCATGCTATGCATAGAACTTTCAGCTGGTGAATCAGATAAGCTATGATCTCCATGAGCATACCAGAGTTGATTCTTAATCCTATCAATTGGCCACTTATCCTCCCATCGCCAATAACCATCAACTTTATTCAATGTTGGGTCAGGAGGGTGATAATTACGAACATAGACTGCAAAGTCTGGCTCATTCAGAATACCTGTATCTATTTCCTTCAGCCATTGATCAAACCAGCGGACAGCCTCTTCTCGCCATTCAATTTGAGGTTCAGGCCAAGCAATATGAGGAAAATAATGATCCCAAGGACCAATCATTGCTTTTACGGGTGCTTGAACGTTTTCTAGCATTCTTGGTAAGCTATTACGATAGGCATCATACCAACCGCCAATATGATACCCAGGTATGCGAATTTTCTCATACTGATCTTTTGCAGAGGCTCTATCCCAAAATGGACTGTCCCGTTGTTGACGCATATATTTATAGACACTCGGTTTAACATCAAAACGATTTTTTACCCACGCTTCATCCATCTTGAACTCCGGCGCACCCGGTAATGTATTATATAGATCATTACTCATCATCCATGAATCTGTATGCATGATGCCATCCATATAATGGACATCTTCTTGATATAGATACTCGGTTGCCATCAAGGAAACAAAAGCCTTTAGAGCTGGTGGGTTGCGCATCGCCATTTGGATTGAATTGAATCCACCCCAAGAAATACCAAACATTCCTACATTGCCAGTTGACCATTGTTGTTTTGATAACCAATCTATTATTTCTTCTCCATCATCTAATTCTATATCTGAGTACTCATAAGGGATCGTTACACCTTCACTATTTCCTGTGCCCCTCATATCGACTCGAACAACAATATAATCATTTTCTAAGAAATAAGAATAAAGTGAATAATTACGAGCTCTACTCTCATCTTTTCGATAGGGAGTGTATTCCAATAAAATTGGTAATCTATTCTTTTTATCAACTCCAGCAGGCCAGTAAATATCAGCTGCTAAGTTAATACCATCAGACATTGTGATTTTGGCTTCAGTGATTTCATATTTATCTGCCCAACCATTAATGCTGAACAATAGTGTTGATAAGAGAATGAGTTTTTTCATAACTTACTCTAGCAAATTATGTTACATCTACAAAATATGAGCTATTTTAAAAACTAATGAATCTAATTGAATGATTCTAATTTCTATTCATTCGATTTGCATTTTTCTAGGATAACTTCTTCATTTTTAGAAAAGCATTTAGTAATCTCTGCATTACCTTCGTTGTCATAATAATCCCATAGACCTTCTTGTGAATTATTCTCATATTGACCTAGATACTTTAATTGTCCATTATCAAAAAAAACTTTTATGAATCCATCTCTAAGATTATTTTTTGCCATTCCTTGCCACCAGAGTGTGCCATTATCATAATAACCTTCAAAGATTTCCTCCAAGTTTCCATTCTTATAAGTTTCTTTCTCAAACAATTGACCATTTTCATGAAAGGTTTCTCTCATTCCTTCTTTTTTTCCATTTTTATAGACCAATATCTCTTTGATTGAGCCATTTGGGTAATGGATTAAATGCTCACCATTAAATAGTTTATCTGGATACAATTCATAGAGTATGCCTTCTTTCTCAATCAGTTCAGATTCACTATTGTTCTGCCCATTCACTGAGAATGACATTAAGTAAGTTAAAAAAATAGTAATTAAGATAATAATTTTCATGTCTAATTTAGTTTTAGAAATATATATAAAAGAAATGATGAAATAATAAGCCATAAAAATAAAGTAATGGGTTTTGGCACATCAAAAAAAAGCCCATCATTTTTTAGTTGCTCAGTTATTTTAGCTTTTATTGCTTCTTGTTTTTTAGTTTCTTCCAACATAGTTTACTTTTTTAAAGGGCCATTCTTTATTGATCCATTCTCTCACATTATAAAATAACTCCTCATCCTTTGGTTCACCAATATGACATTCTTTATACCAAAGAAAAATATCAGCACAGTATTTTTCATTTTTACTTGGGTAAATATAGAAACAACCAAGAATCTCATTTTCATCTAGAGATACAACCGTATAGGCAAAAGATGTTCTTTCTTGAAATTCTTTTTGATGCCAACCTAAGTCAATTAAATTTTGCTCAAAGGTTAAACCTTCGGGCCAAAGACTATCGTCATCAAACCGATCAATAAGCTGATCNTTGCTTGAAATAACAGCTAAATAATCTTTTAGAACATCATTCACTGTTAACATTCTCAACCTGTAGTTCTTTGTTTCAAGAGTTTCAGGTACTTCGAAGTTATCAGATACTAATTTATCACTTTTAATCATTGCATAAAGATTATAAAACCAATAAGTAACAGCTGGAAGATAAATAATCCTTTTTTAAAAAAAACATTTCTTCTTTTGCAATGACTTTAGGATGGCATAATTATAATTAACCCCTGACTCTCCCGTATGCANAAGAGNGTTCTTTGTTTCAGGTGTTACATTCAACAGTTTTGCTAAATCATCATTAAAATTTTCTCCNTCAGGAAAATACCCACAAGCTAGTGCCATACTGGGGATATCAAAAACCTTGTAATCAAACCAGTTATCAAATCTATAGTCATACGTTCGAAAAAGATTGCTAAGAAAAGCAGAGTCAAACCAACTATTGAATGCTATGAAATAGGGTTTGCGTTTGAAATTAGAGAGAAAATCAATAAGTTTCTTAGTCGCTTCTTCACTGGTCAATGCATTTTCTTTCTTCCATAAAATAAGATCAAAACCATTTATTTTCCTCGCTTCGGGGTTGATTCTTTCAGGATGGAGAGGCAATATTTTTGAATTAAATCTACCAATCTCATTCATATCTTCATCAATTAATATAAGCCCTATATCTATGATTTCATTGTAATTAGGATTAAGCCCTGTTGTTTCCAAATCAACAATGGCAAAGAGAGTAGGCGTCTGAGATGTTTCTTTAGAATCTTCAGAAAGTAAATTAGTGCAGAGAAACAGAGCAGTTAAAAAAATAAAGTATTGCATCTGTAAAAGCCTAGCAAATCCAATAGAGACTAGAAAGCTTATAATAGCTATCTTTTTTGTTTCTATAAATTATTAGATGCACTAGAATTTAGGTCTTAATTTAATTAATTAAATACATCATGAATAAATCAATCTCTAATCAAGTTTTCTTATTTCTTTTTGTAACCTTATTTTTTTCAGTCAGTATTCATTCCAATGACACTCAGCATCAGCATGAGATGCCTATGGCAGAGATGGATCATCATGATATGGAAGAATCCAATATGGATCATGAGATGCCTATGGGAGAGATGGATCATCATGATATGGAAGAATCCAATATGAATCATGAGATGCATAATGTCGCTCATCTACCTCCCATNGGAATTATGGGCGGGCAAACTCATATGAAGGGACATTTTATGATGTCAATAAAGCAAATGAGAATGGACATGGAGGGTAATAGCAATGACGATTTGAGTTTATCTGACTCCGATATTATTAATTTACCTAACCCTTATACAATGATGAATATGCCTTCAAAACTGAGCGTCGTGCCTCAAAAAATGGAAATGAATATGACCATGATAGGAGGTATGTATGGCGTTAGTGATTGGCAGACATTAATGTTTATGGGTATGTACCTTGAAAAAGATATGGATTTATTGACCTATAGTCCAATGATGAGCCGTAATTTACTTGGGGAATTTAGTAGTAAAGCGCAAGGATTATCAAGTGTGTCTATATCATCAATTTTAAAGATTAAAGAAAATGATGGATTTAAGATGAATGCTCAAATTGGCATTGAAAAATCAGTTGGAGATAATAATGATTATGGAGAAGTTCTCACTCCAATGAATATGAAAAAAGAGATNATGCTTCCATACTCAATGCAAATAGGGGATCAATCAACTTCACTTCTACTAGCACTAACTTTGCTTAAAAATAATGAAGATTGGAGTTATGGCAATCAATTAAAGATAAAAAATAATATCAATAAAAAAGATTGGAGTTATGGTGATAGTCTTACGATTAATGGATGGGTTAGTAAAGCTCTTTCCGAATCATCATCAGTTTCTTTGCGATTATCTTACTTTGATCAGGATCCAATAAAGGGAAGAGATACTAGAATTATGGCACCCGTTCAAACAGCTAATCCTGAGAATTATGGTGGTACAATTTTTGAGGCTTCACTAGGCTTTAATAAGCTTATAAAGCAAGGCAACATACTGGGATTTGAAATAACAATCCCTTTTAAGCAAAAGCTTAATGGTCCTCAAATGGAGAGGGATGTCACTATGAGTTTGAGTTTTAAGAAATCTTTCTGAAACGAGATAAAATTCCAATTCTTTCTTATTTTCTTTTTTGACTAAGAATATGTTTTTTTAATCGTCTATTTAATATAGAAAGCTGAAGATTACCAGGTCCTCCAACGGATTTTCTTTGTCTGATTGATTGCATGGGGTCATTAATACAGTCCTCTGATTTTTTGATCTGATGATAAGCTTCTCTGAAGGGTGTTCCACTCTTAACTAATTCATAAACAGCATCTGTCATCATCATTTCATTGGTAATGGACTCTTTTGAAGTATTTTCATTTATTTTTACACTCTGAATCAAAGCCGGCATTATTTTTAAGCTTTTAATAGTGCATTCACATGCAAGAATCAAACTTCTTTTGGTTAATTGTAAATCTCTATGGTAACCACTGGGGAGAGACAATAAATTTTCAAGCTCATAATAGTGACCACTGACTATTGAATAATTGGCTCTCAAAATCTCTATTACATCTGGATTTCTTTTATTAGGCATAATCGATGAACCTGTCATATAGGCATCATCAATTGTTAAATAATTGAATTCTTGTGATAAAAATAAACTCATATCCCAGCAGAACTTTCTCAGGTCTAACATGGACTGTTTTAATGTTTCTATAATTTGCAATTCAAATTTACCTCTGCTGTTTTGAACATATAGTGTATTTAATTGTTTCCTTCTAAAGCCCAGTTCTCTAGTTGAAATGTCTCTTTTTATTGGTAAATTAACTCCATATCCAGCAGCACTACCTAATGGGTTAATATTAATCCATGAGTGAGTGTGATTTAGTAGGTCAGTGTTATCTAAAAATGACTCTGCGAATGATGAAAACCATAGTCCCCAATTAGAAGCCACAGCTTTTTGCATATGAGTGTAACCTGGCAATACAAGATTCTTATTTAAATCAGCTTGTTTGAGAAAACTCTCAATGATTTCAATATTGATGTTTTTTAACTCCATTAATGCTTCTCTAGCATAGAGTCTTAAAGCGACTAAAACTTGATCATTTCTACTTCTTCCAGTGTGTATTTTAGCCCCTAAATCACCTAACTCATTAATCAGGAAGTACTCAATTGCAGAGTGTGAATCTTCAAATTCAGAAGTCAGCTTAAAGCTATTATTCTTGTACTTTATTCTGAGGATTTTAAGTGATTTTTTAAGCTTACTAGCTTCACTCTTTGTGATTATGTCAATGGCTTTGAGTTCATTGATGTGTGCCATAGTGGCTTCAATATCAAATAAAAATAATTTTTGATCCAATAAGATATCTTCTCCAGACAGAAGGGATTCAATTTCACTCGTTATTTTATTTGTTTTTTTTGACCATAATTTGTTATTCATAATGTATTCCTAATGTCTCATTGAGTTGACAGGCATAGTTTAAATTTTGTATTACTTGTGTTGCTGCACCCTTGAGTAAATTATCAAGTGAACAACACAATCTTAATTGCATCTTAGAGTCGTCTAAANCAAACCCTCCAAGACAAGCAATATGCTTACCNANAGCATCTGTGATTAATGGCACAGATCTATCAATATGAATTAAAGGTTTGTTTTTATAAAACTCTTGATAATGAGTTAAAAGAGCATCTTCTGTCATTGGCTTAACAAGCTGTATATGGGCTGTAATAAGAATGCCTCTAAAAAAATCAGCAACATGTGGTGTAAAGCTAAGTTGCTGATAACAATGTTTTTTTACTTCTTTTTCATGAGTATGATTGACAAGACTGTAGGCTAAGATATTGTCTTTTAATCGTTCTCTATTGTTTTTATTGTTGGGAGTAGAGCCCGCTCCACTGAATCCAGAAAATCCCATGATTGAAACTTGATCATTAATGTCTTTTTTTATTGGGGCTAATATCAACTGCATGGCTGTTGCATAACAACCAGGATTACTAATTTTTTTTGGCACTACTTCATCAATAGAAGTTTCAGGAAGTCGATAAGTCCAATCATTATTAAAACGATGATCAGAACTGACATCAATAATAATACTGTCATTAAAATTATTATTTATATAATCAACTATTTTCTTTGATTCATCATTGGCTAAAGCCAAAATAAATATATCAATATCAGGATTTATATTTCGCCTTTCTACATCGAGTTCTGTAAATAATAAATGTTTGTTTTTTGTATAATTTGGGATTTTTTTTCCAGCATTTGATTTTGAAAATACTTGAGTCAATTCAAAATAAGGATGACCGTCAATCAATGTAATGATTTCCTGACCGACAAAGCCTCTTCCACCCATTAGTGCAATGTTATATATTTTATTCATAATTCACCGTTGAAGGTTTCGACGTTGCATAATTTATGCAGAACGATAACTCTTTATAATCATCAATACCGATCCAGAAAATATTCCAATTTTTATATTTTTGAAAACCATCGCAAACATTAATATAAAATTTGTTGATAGGATTGGATGATTTAGATCTCCAGAAGAGCTGTGAATTAGATTCTCTCATCTTTTTCCAAACAGCCGATCCAAGACCTTCACCTTTAGCAGAATCCATCACTGCAAATTTATCCATATAAGGAATCTTTGAGTCATAGGACATAACAATTGCAGCTCTATCACAATCACTTAAATAAAACTTAGAGAGTTCTATTTCAGTTAGGAAATTGGAGGATAAATAACCATTAAATCCTGATTCAATAATTTCCTTAAGTATGATTTCTTGGCTATTAGAAAGGCTCTCGAATCCTTTAATAATATGGCCTTTTTTTACTAAGGTTCCTGAACCTGAATCCGTAAATAATTCTTTAGTTAAGTATTGAGGTTTTGTAATAGATACAGAAGCTTTGGAGTTTAGTGAATTGAGCAGTTCTTTTATCTGTTGCAACTTTAATTTCATGCCTGAATGCAACCATTCAGCTTTCATTAACTCATCAAAATCAGCATTGAGATTAATGGCGGATATAATATTCCGATGGGAATCGAGTATGCCACCTGTTTCTGTCAAAAAAATCATTTTTTCAGGTTGTATATGTTTCCCAAGAGCAACCGCAGCTATATCGGCATTGATGTTAACAAGCTGTCCATCCCTAGTAGTCCCTAAAGGAGCAATAATAGGAAGACTCCCATCATTTAATAGTTGGTTGATTGGCTCCATATTAATGCTTTGAACACTGCCAACCAAACCCAATTCTTCATTCATTACAGTGCAGTTAAATACATTAGAGAGAAGTGGTTTAGCATCAACATTATTCACAGACAATGCTTGCAGTAATTTTTCATTTTCTTGTTTGAATAATTCCTCTGCTACCATTAAAACAGAATGACTCGTGACTCTTTTTCCATCAATAAAATCATATTTAATAGCCCTTCGGTCCAGTTCAGATGAAAGCATCGGACCTGCACCATGAATAATGATAGGTCTTAAGCCTACTTGATTTAGGAAGGCCAATGAGGAGGCTAGGTTTTCAATATCATTTTGAATAATTGCTCCACCAACTTTAATGATTGCAAAATTAGGCCCATCCGAAGAAAACTTTTCCAGATATTTCATGATTTCTCGTTCTGAGCTAATACTGTTAAGTAGTTTGAGAATTAGTTTCTTTGTTGAATTGTTCTTCATGATTATTATTGGCAATATTATTTTTTATTAATTTCAGTCCATGTTTCTGTGCTCTGACCATAAAGTTTTATGAAGCCAGCTGCCTCTTCCACTCCCCAACTAGCAGATTGAGCATAAGAGCCTTCTTTACTAATCAATATATGATCAGAATGAACAGCGACAGCATCTGCTTTTCCTGGTGAGAGCACTACATCAACAATGCCATTGATATTGGATTGTATGTCTTTGAGGAATGTTTCAAGATTTTTGACAAGCGGATCAAAATAAAGACCACTGTATATAAGGTCCACCCACTTTTGGCCTATCATAGGCTTAAAAGTATTTTGTTCTTGCGTAAGCAGAGATTCCTCTAGAGCTCTATGAGCCTTATAGAGGATAGCTAAACCTGGGGCTTCAAATAAGAATCGACCTTTCAGTCCAATGATTGTATCGCCTGTGAATATCTCTCTACCAACACCGTATTCTCCACCCCATTGATTGAGTGATTTTAAGAGATTTGAACCCATCATTGCTTCTCCATTGAGAGCAATTGCTTCGCCATGCTTAAATTCAATAGCAAATTTTTTTGATTGATTAGGGTAATTCTTGGGTTGATTACACAGGATAAAGCTAGCATCAGAAGGCTCATCCCATTCATCTATTTCTGAACCGGAAGCGGTTGCACCAAGAAGATTAACATTGATGCTATATTTGCTATGCAAAGAGGGCACCTTGAATCCTTTATCCTCAAGATAGTTTTTTTCATAATTCCGAACATCGGTCACAGTATTTTGAATTTCTCTAATCGGTGTAATGATTTTAAAGTCACCCAATGATTGAATTGAAAGATCAAATCTCACTTGATCATTACCCATGCCTGTNCAGCCATGAGCAATATACTCAGTTCCTAGTTCTTNGCATTGTTTTACCGCTTCTTTAACAATCAAGTATCGATCGGAACACAAAGCAGGGTATTTATTTTGATAAGTGGCACCTGACCATACCAATGGCTTGATAATTTCTTGCCATAACGACTCCTCAACATTGATGTTAGTATGATTAGCAGCACCTAATTCATCAGCTCTATTAGAGATTGAGACTTCTTCATCAATACTGGTTCCGCCTGTATTAACAAAGACAGTATGGACTTCAAATTTTTGATCTATTAGGTAGGGGACACAAAAACTAGTGTCCAGTCCACCTGAGAATGCTAAGACAATTTTTTTCATAATAATTTATTCCTTTAATAAGTTAACTAAAAGTGATTTTTGAACATGCATTCTATTTTCTGCTTCTTGAATGGCTATGCAATTNTCAGAATCCATAACAGCATCAGTGGCCTTTATGTTTCTTCTAAGTGGTAAACAATGACTGAATAAAGCATTCTTTGTAATGTTCATTTTTCGTTCATCAACAATGAATTTTTTATATTGATCTCTAATTTCTTTCTCTTGATTTGGTTTGCCATAGAAAGGAATGGAACCCCAACTTTTTGCATAGACTATATCTTTGCCAGCATAGCTTTGTTCAATGTCATAACTGACAGTAAAGTTTGTATTGTTTTTTTGACAATTTAATTTAGCTTCTTCTATATATTGATCATGCAATAGATAATCTTCTGTTGGGCAGAGTAAAGTAACATTCATACCAAATTTGCTTGCAATGATTAAACTTGAATTAGCCACAGCCGAATTCAAGGCTTTAGGATGATAAGTCCATGTAAGGAGGTAGTTCTTATTTTTTAAATCACCTAGTTGTTCTTGCAAAGTAAGTATGTGTGCTAATTCTTGACATGGATGAGTGATGGTTTCCATATTAATAATTGGAACCGTAGCAAATTTTTCAAAACTCCTAATAATTTTATCTTCAATGTCTTCTTCGATATTTTTAAATTTAGGAAACGCTCGGACTGCTATCAAGTCACAATATGTGGAAAGGACTTTTGCAACTTCAGCAATATGCTCTTCTGCCTCTTCATTCATGACTTTACCAATGTCAAATTCAATTGGCCATGCATCTTGACCTGGACTAATAATCACAGCATTGCCACCCAATTGATTCATACCAATCTGGAAACTTGTCTTGGTTCTTAAAGAAGGGTTGAAAAAAATTAATGCTATAGATTTATTTTTCAAAAGAGGTTGGACTCTATTTACTTTTAATTCACTAGCAAAGTCCAGAATGCTCTGTAACTCATTTTTAGACCATTCACTTGTAGTAATAAAATTTCTTTTCATATTGATTTCCAAAAAAAAACCCAGCTAAAGCTGGGTTTCTAAATATACATAAAGACAACCCAACCTATAGTTGAATTCTCCTTGTTCTGTTTATATTTTTTAAGTTCATGAGAAGGATTATATGGATAAAATACTTTTTGTAAACAAAATTTATTTTAAAAAAATATATGCAATTGAGTTATATGTATGTAACAAATCAGTCTTTAAATATGATTATGATTTATGTATATTCACTTCAGCACCGATTTGGAACCAGCTTGCGGGTGCTTTATAAATACTGCTAAATAGGAATAAGTTTTTAAAAAACCTGTCTAGCTAAGCTGGCAGGTTTTTTTTATTAATAACATTAAGAGTAGAGTTTAACTCTCGCCAACCTGCTGACCTAAGCAAGGTGGACTGGAATGTGGCTTCGGCAACAAAATAGGTTCAGGCAAGAGTGCTCTCCACTCAATGATGTAATTGAAAGGAGATAGTATGAAGTTTTATATAAATTTAAGATATCTGATAGTTCCAATTTCTAGTTTGGTAACAATTTTGGGAATTATTTTGGGCAGCATATATGCTTGGACAGGAGTTTTCCTCTTTGGCATATACACCATTATTGATACTCTAACCAGAAATATTCACCTAAGAGCTGAAGCCGATGAAGATGGAGAGTCCTATGGAATCAAACAATTCCAATATTCAGTTATGTACCTCATGTTACCTATATTTATTCTTTTGCAAGTGGCATTAGCATGGAGACTTTATCAATATACTTCAGGAACAGTGATTCAAGCATCAGAATTTTATGGAATAACTGTTGAATCTGGAATTATCACTACTCATCTAATAGGCGCAGTGTTATCAGCTTCACTATGGGCTGGCTTGGGAATTATTTATGGACATGAATTATCGCATAATAAAAAAGAAGGTTTTTTTGTTTCCAGATTAATNATGGCATTGAGTGGCGCATCTCATTTTACCTATGCACATGTCTATAATCATCATTTGGATCTAGGCCATGAAGATGATCCTGCTACAGCACCTAGAGGAAGGAATGTCTATATACATACTTGGTTATCTCATGTTGGCCAATCAAAATACTCATATGATCTTGAAACCAAGAGATTGAAAAATAAGGGTAAGACCATTTTAAGTTTAGATAATCGTTGGATACTAGGTTATCTGTATTCATTGCCTTCGGTTTTTTTATTTATTTGGTCAGGCGGTTTTATTGGTTTAATAGCATTGTTGGTTGTCTGGAGTCTCTCTAATTTTCTTTTAGAGGCTCTCAATTTCATGGGACATTATGGATTGATTCGAAAAGAAGGCGATGTTCAACATAGGCATTCTTGGGACAACGATTCAGTATTTACCAGTTGGTTCTTTATAGAGATCGGAAGGCAATGCGATCATCATGTTAGAGGGGAAACCTATTTTTGGGAATTGGATGATGTAGGAGGACCAAACTATGGTATTGGTTATTTCTCATTGTTTGTATTAACACTAGTGCCATCTTTATTCAGAAGTTTTGTAAAAATACACTTAGATCATTGGGATCTTAATTATGCTACGGATGAAGAAAGGGAAATCGCTGAAAAATTCGAAGAATCTGATCTGACTATAGTTCAGTTAAATTAGAAGAATAGAACACTTATGTTTGGTTACTTCAAAAGAAATAAAGTATATAAAGCCAGTATTTTAGGTACTGAGCATATTATTGCGGTGGAGCCAGGGAAGACTTTATTATCTTCAGCGTTAGCTGAAGGAATTTCTTGGCCTCACAAATGCAAAGTTGGAAGTTGTGGTACATGTAAGTGCATGATCATCACTGGAAAGATAAAACCAAATATTGATTTTGGTTATGTTCTAGCTGCAGATGATATTGAGAAGGGATATGTGCTTGCTTGTCAAAGCGAACTCAGATCAGACATTGAGGTTGAAATAGTATTATTAAATAAAATAAAAAAGGAGAAAAAATGAAAAGCGTAAAAGCATTTGTATGCATGGGTTTATGGACATTACTGATAGCAATCATTCTATATTCACAAGGTGCACATATACACTTTCGTGAATTTAGTTGGGCTATAGGAACATCTTTGATATTGCTTTTTACACATATGGTTAATATGGCAATTTATTTCAAAGTAGCAGGAGACGAGCCTTATAAATGGTTTAGGTAAATTTTTAAAAAACACTTACATAAAAAATAATTAATAACATNAAGAGTAGAGTTTAACTCTCGCCAACCTGCTGACCTAAGCAAGGTGGACTGGAATGTGGCTTCGGCAACAAAATAGGTTCAGGCGTTTATTTTACCACTCTAAAATTAGGAGAAACGCATGAATCATACAACTGGAAAAGTCATTGGTATTTTACTGATATTACTATCTTTAACTGGAATTACTCAAGCCAATGAATCAAGGGCTATCAATGAAGAAAATAGACAATGGATTATTAGAGGCGGTATAACAAACGTCAATCCAAAAACCAATAACGGTAATATTGTATCCTTGGGCGACAGAAAAAACTTAACAACAACTATTGCATATTTATACAATGAAAATATTGGAATTGAATTATTGGCTGGTTTAGCCTTCAAGCATAATATTTATGATAAAGCACTTGGAACAGGCCTTAAAATTGCTTCCGCATCACATCTTCCTCCTACAGTGACCTTGCAGTATTACTTTAAAAATAAAACTAAACTGACTCCATATATAGGTCTTGGATTAAATCATACATTCTTTTTTAAAGAGAAAACCACTGGTCCTTTAGCTGGAGCTGATTTAAAAATTGGATCATCAACTGATTTTGCTTATCAATTGGGTGCTGACTGGTTTATATCCGATCGTTTGACACTTAATTTGGACATAAGAAAGTTCAAGATTAAAAATAAGGCCACTGTAACAAATATAGGCAATTCATCTTTAAGTAGTATTTTACCTGGCGAATTAGTTTTTGATGTTCCCATTGACCCGATAACGCTTGGTATTCATCTTGCTTGGCATTTTTAAGGGTCGTAGTGAGATGATCTTCTCCCCAAGATCATCTCACTTAATACTCTTCATCTGATAAAATAAGTCTATTAATATGATTATTTGGAGATTGAAGTTATGCCCTCACTAGATATTAAATCTGAAATAGATTCGCACGAGCTACTTAATGCTATAGATCAAGCGAACAGAGTAATTAATAATAGATTTGATTTTAAAGGAAAAGACTCAAAATTTATTTTGGATAATGAAGAGATTACTTTAGCTTCTCAGGAAGAATTTCAAATTAATCAAATGATGCCAATCCTAAAAGAGTCGCTTGTTAAAAGAAACATAGATGTAAAAAGTCTTGATCCACAGAAAATTGAAGTCTCTAATTTTGCTGCGTCTCAGAAGGTACTATTAAAGCAAGGAATCGATCGAGAGTTAGCTAAAAAGATCACTGCATTGGTTAAAAATTCAAAACTTAAGATACAAGCTCAGATTCAAGGTGAAGAAATTAGAGTGTCCGGTAAAAAAAGAGATGACCTTCAGAATATTATGAAAATAATTAAAGATGGTAAATTTGATATACCATTGCAATTCGTAAATTTTAGAGATTGACTAAAAAATGATTTGCATTAAAGCAGGAATACTAGAAGAAATTTGCAATGACGACCTTTAGGTAGTTTCTGACTCATTAAATGCAGCAACCTTTTTGTATTCACTTACTTGATCTACTTTTAAAACAATAGGACTGCAACATACCGAGCAATCCTCGGTGTATTCTTGTTCATCAATGGATAAGTCAATAACCACAATAATTAATTCTCCACAATTGGGGCAATCAATTTCTTGTTCTTCAAGAAGAGACATATTAATAGGTGGATATTAAAAATAATATGAGGAGAGCATTGATAGATCCAAAATTAAGCCTTTGAACTAGATTTACTTTCTTTTTATTTTCTAATTGAGGTAATACGATGAAAGATATTAGCCAAACTATGATTGCAATTATGATTTCCATATTTTTCCTTCTGCATTATGAATTGCTTTAAGTTTATCAGACTCTAAAATCTTGATGATCATTTGTTGTTAGGTAGAATGGTGTAATGAAACTAGAAATATCTCAAGATCTGTATAACTTTGTAAGAGATGAACTTCTTGATGGTCTTGATATCACTCACGAATACTTTTGGTCTTCTTTTGAGAAGATTGTCAATGAATTTAGTCCTCGTAATAGAGATTTATTGCAAAAAAGAAGCCTCATGCAATCACAAATTGATCAATGGCATATCAGCAGAAAGGGAAAAAAACATGAGCATGAAGAGTATAAAGATTTTCTGAAAAAAATTGGCTATATACTTGAAGATCAAGGAGATTTTACTATCTCGACTTCTAATGTTGATCCTGAAATTAAAACCATTGCTGGGCCACAATTAGTTGTTCCTGTTATGAATGCAAGATTTGCACTTAATGCAACCAATGCACGTTGGGGTAGCTTATATGACGCATTGTATGGCACGGATTTAATACCTGAAGAAGGTGCTGCTGATAAAGGAGTTGTATATAACCCTATAAGAGGAGAAAAGGTTATCGCTTTTTCTAAAAACTTTTTGGACTCAACCATACCTTTAGTAAATGGTTCTTATTCGGCTATTAAAGAATTTATATTTGAGAATGGTCATCTATCAATCTTATTAAATGATGATTCTGTAACTAATTTGTCCCAGCCAGAAAAGTATCTTGGCTATATGAAAAATAAAGAGAATGCATTTGGATTATTATTTAAAAATAATAATTTACATTTTGAAATACAAGTTGATAAAGAGCATCCGATTGGCAGAACCGATGCAGCAGGAATTAAGGATATTCTTATTGAGTCTGCAATAACTACTATTCAAGACTGTGAAGACTCAGTGGCAGCTGTTGATGGTCCAGATAAAACCATTGTCTATAAAAATTTATTAGGCTTGATGAAAGGCGACCTAATGGAAACATTCGAAAAAAATGGTCACAATATCACGAGAAAGTTAAGTGAAGATAGAAAGTATCTATCGATTGATGGATCATCTTTGATGCTGTCAGGTAGGAGTTTAATACTAATGAGAAATGTTGGTCATCTAATGACTAATCCTGCTGTTCATGATGGCAATGGTAATGAGATTCCCGAGGGAATTCTTGATGCTATGTTTACAATTTGTATAGCCAAGCATGATCTTATAGGAAATACTTCTACTAAAAACACAAGAACGGGTAGCGTTTATATCGTGAAGCCTAAAATGCATGGTCCTGAAGAGGTTCAGTTTACCTGTGATTTGTTTCTTGCTGTGGAGAATGCATTAGGCATTAAGCCTCTCACGGTTAAAGTAGGCATCATGGATGAAGAAAGAAGGACTACTGTCAATTTAAAAGAATGCATCAGAGTTGCAAAAGATAGAGTGATTTTTATAAATACTGGTTTTTTAGATAGAACAGGAGATGAGATTCACACCAGCATGGAAATGGGTCCAATGATGAGGAAAGATCAAATTAAGCAACAAAAATGGATTAGTGCTTATGAAGATTGGAATGTTGATTGTGGATTAGAAACTGGATTTAAGGGAAGAGCTCAAATTGGTAAAGGCATGTGGGCAATGCCGGATGAAATGCTGAATATGTATAATACAAAGGATATGCATCCTAGAGCTGGCGCTAACTGTGCTTGGGTTCCATCTCCAACAGCAGCTTCCTTGCATGCAATTCATTATCATCAGATTTTAGTCAGCGAGCAACAAGAGCTGTTAGCTGTGAGAGACAAAGCGAGTCTTGATGATATTTTAACGGTTCCTATTCTCAATGATCCGGATGCGTTATCGTCCGAAGAGATACAAGAAGAATTAGATAATAATGCTCAAGGCATTTTGGGGTATGTTGTAAGATGGGTTAATCAAGGAATAGGCTGCTCTAAGGTTCCAGATATCAATAATGTCGGTTTGATGGAAGACAGAGCGACTTGCAGAATATCATCGCAGCATATTTCTAACTGGCTTTATCATGATTTGTGTTCAAAAGATCAAGTCATAGAAACTATGAAGCGTATGGCTATCATTGTTGATGAGCAAAATAAAAATGATCTTGACTATGTCAATATGGCTCCCAACTTTGATGGCATTGCATTTTCAGCAGCCTGCGATCTTGCAACAGAAGGGCGAAGCCAACCAAGTGGCTATACTGAACCTATTCTTCATGCTAAAAGGCTGGATTACAAAGGGTAATATAATGAACTACTCCTGCTTTGACTATGAATTAAGAGATCATGTTGCACATGTAACTATGTGCAGAGGTGATGATTTTAATACCATGACAAAATCCTTTTGGTCGGAGTTACCAAAATTGGTAGATCATATTTCAGATGAAGCTCAGGCCAGAGTTATTTTACTTACAGCCAAGGGTAAACATTTTTGTGCTGGTATGGATCTAGCTAATTTTGATGAGGGAGTTATTAATCCTGGAGATTTAAATCAAAAGATAGGTCAAGGGAGAAAGAATGAAGCAGGATACAGAGTCACACGTGATTTGCAGTATACGATTAGTTGCTTAGAAAAAGCTAGAATCCCTGTAATTGCAGCTATACAAGGTGCTTGCATAGGAGGCGGTGTCGACTTAATTGCTGCCTGCGATATTCGTTATGCTACTAAAAATGCTTTCTTTTGTATTCAAGAAATCAATATTGGTTTAGTGGCTGATGTTGGTACTTTGCAACGGCTTCCATATTTAATGAGTGAAGGAATTGTTCGTGAACTTGCACTCACGGGTCGCAAATTTTCAGCAAAACAAGCTTTGGGTTATGGTTTAGTTAATGAAGTTTTTGATAGCCATAAAGAGATGATTGACCACGCTTTAAATACTGCAAATGAGATAGCAAAGAAAGCTCCATTAGCGGTTACAGGAGTTAAAGAAATTTTGAATTATAATCGCGATCATTCTATTGAAGATTCATTGAATTACATAGCCCTTTGGAATAATGCAATGAATTTTTCTGATGATATGGCCGAGGCATTTAAATCAGAAGCTGAAAAGAGAGAACCGGATTTTCAGAGCTTAGTAAAAAGAAAAAAATATATAGAAGACTAGAGATATTATGTTTAACCCACTAATTCAAGTCCCAAAGAAGTTACGTGCTAATCATTCAATATTCACACAATGGATTGGAAGATTCTTATTGAAAATTACCGGTTGGAAGATTAAAGGAGTCTTCCCAGAAGAAGAACGTATTATATTAGTTGCTGGACCTCATACCTCTAATTGGGATTTTATTTTAGCTCTTACTGCGATGTTTGGTTTGAATGTAAATGTTCATTGGATTGGNAAGCATACAATATTCAAGAATGGCCTCTCAAAGATTATGAAAAAATTAGGTGGAATTCCTGTTGATAGATCCTCTCCAGAATTATTAATGAACGATATTGCTGATATTGTTAAAAAATATAGAGGAATCATCATTGCTATTTCTCCTGAAGGAACGAGAAAAAAAGTAACAAGATTAAAGTCTGGTTTTTTACGTATTGCTCAAGAAACGAATGGCAAGATCATGCTTGCAGGCATAGATTTTTCAACTAAATGCATACACTTAAGTGAGTTATTTCATCCAACAGGGAATAAAGATGAAGACTTAGCAACTGTCCAGGACTATTTCAATAAATTTGAGGGAAAAAGACCCGAATTCTCATGATAATCAAAACCATTGCTTACTATTCAAGATAGTGATGTTTTTTTAGTTTCTTGATGGCAATTGAGGATACTTTTTTTTCAATACACCATTTTTCAAGATCAAGCCCATCTAGTTTATATGTTAATAGATATTTTAGTTCTTCTTTTGAATCTAAGGATGCTGCATTTATACTGCCACAGGAAAAACAGAATAAAGCGTGCACCTCTGCACCAGAATAATCAGTATGGCTATGACACATGAAGAAATCAGCCTCTTCATCTAATTCAATATTATTATTGAGTTCACCGTCTATTCCACAAGCCTGACATGTAACTTTTATTAAAGGCATATAGTTCTCCTAAGATCAGTAATCATGAATACTANTTAAATCTTTTATTTTTATTTTGGGAATTTTTTCTATTGTTCCATGAGTTNTTGTTACTCTTGGCTGATTTCTTAAATGGTTTTTTTCTTTTATTATCAGAGTCCTTTCTTTGATTTGTATTTTGTTCTTCTTTTCTTGGAGATTCCTTTTTCTTTCTCCAAGGAGAGTTTTTATTGTCAGAAACTTTTTTTCTTAATTCTTTATTTTTACTATCAGATTCCTTTTTCTTT
>JGI26060J43896_10000167_pt1 | contig 22927 bp, 25 predicted proteins | sample MarorgKNORR_S2LV_6_FD_43896 | JGI IMG/M metagenome (IMG submission 43896) | reverse complement strand
CTTGCTCTTGGGCGAATTTAATATCCTGTAACTCTCTATCAGATAGCGTTTTTATTAGAGCGCTAATCTGATCATCAGATAACTTAAATGACGTTGGATCATAATTATCAAATTTATTGCTTAGAGCTCTAACTGCTCTATCACCACCTCTTTCAATCTGTTTTAAAACCTCCTCAACAGTTTCTTTAGTTTTTTGATCATCAGTCTCTTTTTCTGCTAATGATTTCCCTGATTTTAAATATTTAGCCATATTCTATCCCTCTAAATCTGGGTTTGGCGCCTGACATAAATTCTCGTCGTACTTTTCCCAACCTTCCCCTTTAAAACAATCAGTACCCAATTGTTCCAATATATATGGAAAATCAACCATAACCCAGTTATCTCTAATCTTACCATCTTCCACTTTCCAGAAATCCATATACTTTATCTTTACTTTTTTTCCAGTGGCTGGGATGCCCATAAAATCACCCGAGTGTATAGCCTCTTGTTGTCCAAATGCCGCTGCCCACTCTCCCATAAATAATCTTGCTTCATCAATACAAACCTTATCAGAGAATGCGGCTTGAAAAGGTTTTTGCCAATTATCTTGGAATTCTTTCAAACCAGTTTTTGTCCCACAACCTGTATTTCCCATCCAAGTAAAATTTTTATCAAAGAAATCCCCGATATCTGAGATTCGATGGTCATTTAAACCATCTACCATGTTCTCTATAACTGTTTGAGTTTCTTTCGTTTTAGATAGATCAGTGTCGCGTGTGAGTGAAGCTTGAACTGGCCGAGAACCTTTCATTTAGCTAACCTTTTTACTTAAAACTTTGCCAGTATTAATATCAAACAGGTGACATTTATTAATTGGCACACTTACGTTTATGGTGTCTCCTATTTTCACACGATAATCTTTGTTTGCTTTAATAGAAATTAATTGAGTATTTGCCTTAACAGTCACCATTGTTGCATCTCCCAATAATTCAAAAGAATAAACTTTAGCTTCTAATTCTGCCTTTTGATTCACTACTTCAGCATCTTCGGCTCTAAAACCTAAGGTAACATCACCTTCTTTATTTTTCGTCAATCCACCGATTTTCACACAATCAGCGTTGAACGAACCATTCATCAATTTTCCTTCAATTAAATTCATCGCTGGGGATCCAATAAAACCTGCTACAAATGTATTAGCTGGGTTTTCATATATATCTGAAGGGCTCCCAACTTGTTGAATCTTACCCTTATTCATCACAACAACCCTGTCAGCCAAAGTCATAGCTTCAATCTGATCATGGGTAACATAAATTGTTGTTGTAGATAGTTCATGTTGTAGGTTTTTAATCTGAGCACGAGTCGATATCCGCAATTTAGCATCCAAGTTAGACAAGGGTTCATCCATTAAAAATACTTGAGGTTCTCGTACAATTGCTCTTGCAAGCGCCACCCTTTGACGTTGCCCACCAGATAATTCAGAAGGTTTACGGTCTAAAAAATCTGATAACTCAACCATAGAAGAGGCTTTTAGCACACGCTCACGTTGATTTTTCTCATCAACCTTTCTTACCTTTAAAGGAAAGCGAATATTTTCGTAAACCGTCATGTTAGGATATAAAGCATAAGATTGGAACACCATCGCCACATCACGATCTTTTGGATCTAAGTCATTAACTAATTTATTATCAATCCAAATTTCGCCTTCCGTTCCTTCTTCCAAACCTGCAATCATTCTCATCGTCGTGGTTTTGCCACATCCAGAAGGACCTAATAGTACTAAAAATTCCTTATCAGCGATAGTTAAATTAAAATTATCTACTCCAATAAAGTCTCCCCAACGCTTAGTTAAATTTTCTAATCGAATTTCGGCCATTTGTTCAAACCTTATTTAAATCTAAAATACACTAGACATTTGATATGTGAGTCGGCAAGGTATTTTTGCATTCGTATGCAAAAATGGAGTAATTAGTGAAAATAGATGCCCATCATCATCTCTGGGATTTGAAGAAAGTCAACTATCCTTGGCTTATGGCAAAGGGTGAGAAACGATTTTTTGGGGATCCATCGAAAATTCAAAGAAATTATGATTGGAAGGAATTTTCAAAAGATGCATCAGCATTTAAGTTTCAAGGATCAGTACATATTCAAGTTGGGGCAAAAGATCCATTAGAAGAAGCAAAATGGATCGATAACCTCAATAGAGAAAACAAATTTTGGCCTCTAGCACAGGTAGCGTTTGCGGACCTAAGCGATGGACATTTAAATCAACATCTTGATGAGTTAAGTAAACTGAATACAGTGAAAGGCATTCGGCAAATAATTGGAAGAGCACCGGAGGAAGACTCTATCACTGATATCAATCAATTATTACGTAACCCAAGGTTTCTTAAAGGATTGAATATAATTGCAGAGCGTAATTTGACTTTTGATTTACAATTAATCCCTGAACTCATTGAGTATATTTCACCAATTTTTAAAAAAGTTCCCAATTTAAAAGTTGCCCTTTGTCACGCAGGATCCCCCTATAATAGAACAAAAATGGGTTTAGTAGATTGGAGCAAACGTCTTCAAGAATTATCAAATCAAAATAATGTATTTTGCAAACTGTCCGGATTGGGCATGTTTGAACCCGATTGGACAAAAGAATCCATCATACCAATTGTCAAAACCGTTTTATCACAATTTGGAACAGAAAGAGTAATGTTTGGTTCTAATTTCCCAGTTGATTTGATCACTTCAAGTTATAAGGATCTTATTTTGGCCTACGAAAAAATTCTAAGTGACCGCACCAGCGAAGATCGTAATCAAATTTTTGGATTAACAGCCAAACGATTTTATTCAATCAATTCAAAAATTATTACGATTTAATCAATAGAAACAGAATGTGAAACTGCTCGTTTGAGTAAATCTACGCCCAGCTGGTTCCAAAAATGTAATAAGTCAATAAATATCCAATTCTCAGTCAACTTATCACCTTGACGGCTGTAAATATCTATCACTCTCATCTCAGCAGATTTCTCAGATGCTGGCATTCCCATGAAACCTCCAGTTGGTCTTAAGGTCAAATTTGGCCAGCCAAAAAATCCTCCAAAAGATCCTTCTGACATCCTGCAAATGTGACCATTAAAAATACGCTTATCAAGACCTTCCCGAAAAGGGCCTGAGTGTTGTTTAGCATATCTTTCGATTGTGTAAGTAGCCCCAATACCCGCTGGTCCCCACCAAATCATATCATCGTTCCAAGAGCGGGCTAATTCTTGCACTAATGGTTCTTCTTTTCCACCAGTCCACCCTTTAATGTCCTGGACCATATAATTTATGGCCTCCAAAGTTTTTTTGGTCTCAGTCTCATCTTGATTGTCAAACATCAAACCATCATGGTTTAATGGGCCTGGTTGAACAAGATGTGCTGCAGTTTGAGTAGGAAACGGGTTCATGCCAACCTGTGTCATGAGATGAGGTATATCAAAGTACATTGCAGTTTCAGAAATTTTATTATTTTCAATCCTATTAAACTCACAGTAACGCAAAAAAGCCATTTTTCCAGTTGGAAGAATACCTAACCAAGGCTTATCAAATAAGCCCATAATATGTCCCATGGATACAACCCAAACACCACCTGCCTCTAACGAATTATGGCCTGCCATAAAAATATCCATTCGTCGTTGATTTCGTGTAATTTTCGTGTAATGGCATTCTTAAATGGTATCCAAAAATCACTTACCAACTCTTGAGTTGAATGCTTTTCATTAAACGGATAAAAACCTCTCCATAAATAATTTGTAGCAGTATACTTATCCATGATCTGATAATGATCATCACCCACGGCTCCATCTAATTCACTATAATATTTGAGTATTAGTTTTTTTTCACTTTGATAATTATTCATTTCTTACCTAACTAAAAGGTGACAAATTAAATTGTAAATAATGAATTCATTACTCACCCTTTAACAGAACCAGCAGTTAAACCACTTACAATTTGTTTCTGAAAAAACATAACCAAAATAAATAACGGTAATGTGGCNGAAACTACTGCTGCAACTGCAAACATAATATTACCTTTAACCTGAGTGGATCCTAAAAAACTATTAATTTTTGGTATCATTGTTTGGTTTTCTTGTGACAACAATAATGCAGTAACTGTAAAATCATTATAAGCTAACAAAAATGAGAACAATCCAGTTGTGATTACCCCTGGCCACATCACTGGTATAATTACATGCCAGAATGCTTGAAATCTAGTGCACCCGTCAACCATTGCACTTTCATCCATCTCTTTTGGGATATTGAGAAAAAAAGAGTGTAACATCCAAAGAGTAAATGGTTGATTAATTGCTACCATAACAATTATCGTAGTTGGCAAGTGGCCCCACAAATTCCATTGAAAAAATGGAAGAAGGTATCCTGAAACTAGCGTTATATGAGGCATAGCTCGAAAAACTAAAGCCAGCATAAGTAACCAGAATGCATATCTATACCCTGACCTTGCCAAGGCATAACCACCTAATGTACCAAGTGTTAATGATATTACTACTACTGACACCACCACTATCGCAGTGTTTATAACAGAGCGCCAAAACTCTTGTTCAATCCAAGCACCTTCATAACCATTTCCTGTAAAGCTGTATCCAGTTTCAGCCAAAGTTTTAATTCCAAAAATAGAGTATTTCCAATCGACTTTAGAGAAAAAATCTGCCTCAACTTTAAAACTCCCCCAGAAAGTCCATAGGAAGGGGAATACGGCGATAATCAACCAAAGCACCACGAATACCACCAAAACTAGTGTTAAACTTAACGGACGTTTTTGTGCTTTAATGTTCATGTAGCAAACCTTTAAACAGTTTTAGCGTTAAAATCTCGCCATGTTCGAATTAATATAGGTACTAATAAAAAGCCAACACCTATTATTGTTAGCATTGATGTTGCTGAAGCGGAGCTAAAATATTGTATTTCCCCACCCCTCAAGTCATTATAAATTATCCAAGATAAAGATGTTGCGTTCGCCTGTGCTGAAAAGCCAATAATTGGCTCAAACACCCTAAAATTATCCATTAGCAGAATTAATGTAATGAAAACTACTAGGGGCATCATATAAGGAATAACTATATACCAAATACGTTGCCATCGATTAGCACCATCAATCATTGCAGCTTCAAGAGTGTCTTCTGGTACTGTCTGAAGGCCTGCGTAAAAAACAATAAATGAAAATGGCACTGAACCCCAAACACCATAGACCATCAACATAACCCATGTAAGCGGTTTTGACGCCTTTAACGACAAAGAACTATCATTAAAAATCCTTTGCAATGTTGACCCAATAATTCCCTCTGCGTCAGTCATCCAAAATAAAATCAAGGCCCCAATTAACGGTGTTACTATCATAGGTAAAAGAGACATAAAAATCGTTGGGCCCTTTAATATTTGAGGAAGCGAGTTAACGCCCAAAGCTATAAATAAACCCATTATGATTACAAAAGGAGTCACACAAAAAGTATACGTAATGGTAAATAATAGTGCTTTGTAAAAAGGTAAATTAAGTAAATGTTTAAAAAAAACAGATATACTTGACGATGTATTCCAGGCGACACCTACTTCATCAAACGCCAGATGATTTCGATTTGTATAAGTTTTAAGGCCATTAAACTTACCAAGTGGTCTTTCCATATTGATTTTCTTAGTAGCTTCAACATCAATCGAAACTTCGGTCTTACAACCAAACGGCCCACAAACTTTTGCCTCGATTAAAACCTTATCATGTTTAACGAATAAGGATTGGGTAAATACTGAAACTATTGGTAAGGCAATGAAGAGGACCATCGCTGCCAATGACGGTAATATAAACCACATAAATGTGCGATGTTTCATTAATTAAAACCCAATTTAAATTATTTGGTATTTCTAATAGCAAGAAATACCAAAGTAGGTGGTTTTCAAATAGGAAAGGGGAAAACCCCTTTCCTTTATTATTTTACTAGTTGCTCAAAAAACCTTTTTCTTTTGCTGCCGCAGTATAAGCAGCTTCGACATCAGCTAGTGCCTGCTCTGCGCTCTCACTCCCTTGCAAGAATTCAGAGAGTTCACCACCAGCGGCACCATGCAAAGTACCCATAAACGGAAGCATTGGATATGGAGCTGCACCATTTTGTGCAGTTGCACTTACACCAGCAGAAGAGGCGCTAGCTTGATAACCATCAATTAACCAAACCGCCAAATCGTTATTTGCCATAACCATATCTTTTGAAATACCATTCATCATTGCAATGAACGAAGCTTCTGCGTCTGCATCAGATACGTTTGATGCAATTGAAAATCCATCCCACCACAAAGTAGAGCTTGGTCTTGGACCTCCACCTAAAAATGGTGCAGAAGCCACAACCGTTGTAGACGTTACAGCTTCAGTTGAACCTTCACCGTCTAAGATTGGTCCAGCTCTTGTTCCCCAAAAAGTAGCTAATGCTAAATCACCAGCTTCCCACAATGCTTGAGTGGCGTCCGAATTGAATGTTAGAAAATCAGGGTTAGAATATTCTGTTAAAGCCTTCATCATATTCAACGTAGCAATACCATGCTCGTTGTTAATACTAACTTCAGCGGTTCCAGGCTTAAAGAAATCAGCACCAGTACCCATGTACATATTAACAAATTCTTCACCTAGATTCCAACCTGGCGCACTATTAAATGCAAAAGGGTGTTCCATTAATCCTGCGCTTTTTATCGCCTTTGCAGCTGCCAAAACATCTTCATATGATGTTGGTGCAGCAACACCAGCTTTATCTAAAATATCAGAACGATAAAAGAGATGCTGTGCATTCGCCATAAAAGCAATGGCCATTATTTTACCATCAATTGTTACTAATTGATGGTTTTGCAAAGAAGCCCCATGTTTTGCAACCAAGTCATCTAACGGTCTCACTAGTCCTTCACCCATAAGCGGCACAAGTGAGCTATTTGCAAGAAGTACAACAGAATATTCTGCTGGGTTCGCTGTTAAACCCGGCACCTGTAAACTGTTGTGCTCTTTTGTATGATTTTTTGAAAAAGTGACGCCGTCACCAGCACACGCTTCGGCTGCAGTAACAACAGCGTGCAACGCTGGAAAATCATTTGCTAAAACGCTAACATTTCCGCTAGCGATGCCACAACCAGCATTTGCTATAGTCGCACTACCAATTATTAAAGCAGCGGAAGCAACCATTGATTTAAATTGAAACATTTATATTCCCCCATGGAAAAAGCAGCTTATTTTAACTGCTATGGTTAATTTACTATCATTTAAAATGCTATCGATACTTTCGAATCGAAATACATTTGCATACGAATGCAATTTATGCAGTGAATGAACAAAAACGCAATCTATTTATGAAAATAAATCATAAATTTGATGTAATTCGCTAATTAAACTTTCTAGACCTTTCTTTGATTATCAAGCTAATCAGCGATTATCAAACTGCAGTTAACCCGCCATCTATTGCAATAGAGTTACCCGTCATGAAGCTATTGCTCGGATCTGCAGCAAATAAAATTCCCACAATAATTTCAGAGATCTCAGCCATTCGGCTCATTGGCATTCCTTGAGTTAAACGTTCAATTGCTTTTTCTCTATCCTGTTGATTGTTCTCAAAAAAACCTTCCACCATTGCTGTTTTTGTGAATGCTGGACAAATGGAATTTATTCGCACACCACGCTTTGCATACTCAGCCGCTGCTGATTTGGTCAGGCCAATAACACCGTGTTTTGCAGCAGAGTATACCGACATTAATGGAGCAGCTACTAAACCAGCAGCAGAAGATACATTTACAATCGCTCCAGAACGACCAGTTTTACTGAATTGCTCAGCCATTATTGGCAATTGAGCTCTCATTGCTAGAAAGACAGCCATTAAGTCAATGTCAAAAACACGCCTTGCGACCTCTTCTTCAATTAAAGGAAGTTTGACAACCTCATGTGAAATTCCAGCATTGTTTAACGCTATATCTAAGCCTCCAAACGTTGTTACTGCTGTTTCCACAAGTGACAGATGAGTGCTACTTTTACTAACATCACCCGCTAGTGTAATTAACCTTGAAGTATTAAAATTCGCCTTTAATTCTTCCAATTTTGTTATTTCCAAATCAGAAGCCAAAACTAAGGCTCCTTCTCCTAAAAAGCTTTCAACCGCTTTAGAGCCAATCCCACCGCAAGCGCCCGTTACAATCACAACTTTATCTTTAAATCGCATTAATATTAATCCTTTATTAATTGAGCTGCCATATTTATTAAAACAGGTATTGCAACAGACATTTTTTTTGCGCGCTCTGGGTTAGATGCATTTCCCTCTCTGGCACGCATGACAACACCCTCCAGGATTGCCGCAAGTCTGAAAAATGAAAATACCAAATAAAAATTCCAATTATCTATTTTTGAAATACCGCGAATTTCGCAATATTTGTCTACATATTCTTCTTCAAGCGGTATTCCTAGTTCAGTTCTATTCAATCCATTTAAACCTCGCATTCCACTCTGATACGGCAAACGCCACTGCATACATTGATAAGCTAAATCAGCCAATGGATGGCCAAGTGTAGATAATTCCCAATCAAGTAATCCAATAATTTTAGGGTGATTATTATCAAATATCATATTATCTAAGCGGTAATCCCCATGGACAAGAGAAATCTGCTCATCATCTAGAGGTAGATTGTTCTCAAGAAAGGTAATTACTTTTTCCATTACAATGTCTTCTTTAAGCCTAGCAATTCTATATTGTTTCACCCATCTATCAGTTTGTCTTGCAAAATAATTTCCTGGTTTCCCAAAGTCAGATAAACCAATTTTTTCAATATCTACAGAATGTAAATCAGCCAGAATTTTGCACATCGCATTATACAAACCTGATCTCGTTTTTTTGCTTACTTCAGGCACGCTTGGGTCCCAAAATATACGGCCCTCCAGATGTTCCATTATATAAAACATTCTACCTAGTGGGTTTTCATCAGTATCAGATAAAAAAAATACTTTTGGCACTGCAACTGGGGTGTTTTTTAATGCCTGTATAACTCGATACTCTCGATCAACCGCATGCGCTGATTTAAGCAATTCTCCCGGTGGCTTCGCTCTAAGCACATAAGTTGAACGCGAAGTTTCTAGTTTATAAGTTGGATTGGATTGACCAGTGCCAAATTTTTCGACAGTTTTCAAATCGCCAAAACTATCAATATTTTTTTTCAAATATGATCCGAGGCCTAATTTTTTAAATTCAATACTTTCCATATTTTCCATAAAAGCAACATGGCTATCAATTGGCTTTAAAACAAGAGAAATTTGAGCTAACGTAACGAAAAAAATACGATACCATTGACAGTTGAGCAACGCAGGCATTTGTTACCAGTAGAAATCTAGAAGGAAATGCAAAATGAATCTTGGAATGTCCGAACGACTTAAAAAATTACGCTCTAAAGTTGCAACTATGATGCAGGAAGAAATTATACCTCTAGATGCTGAATATTTAGCTGAAGTAAGTAAGGGAGACCGATGGCAATTCACGGGTCGGCAAACAGAAATTATTGAAACTTTAAAATCAAAAGCCAAAGAACGAGGGTTGTGGAATTTTTGGTTAACAGACTCAGACAAAGGCTTTGGATTAACAACTGTAGAATACGCATATTTGGCAGAAGAGATGGGCAAAGCACACATTGGGGCGGAGGTCTTTAATTGTAGTGCACCTGACACCGGAAATATGGAAGTATTTGAAAGATATGGTACAGCCTTAATGAAAGAACGTTGGCTAAAACCTCTTTTAAATGGTGAGATAAGGTCATCCTATCTCATGACTGAGCCCCAAGTAGCTTCATCTGATGCAACCAATCTATCTCTATCTTGCGTTCGAGATGGCGACAGCTATGTACTAAATGGTGAAAAGTGGTGGGCTTCTGGAGCTGGTGACCCCAGAACAGCCGTATACATTGTTATGGTCAGAACACCAAATGATGGCCCCAAACATAANCANCACTCAATGATCGTAATGGATCCNAAAACCTCAGGTATCGAAAAACTTCGACCAATGGAGGTTTATGGTCATGACGATGCTCCACATGGGCATTATCATATAAAATTCACTGATGTACGTGTCCCTGTTGAAAATTTGTTAGTTGGAGAAGGTAAAGGTTTTGAAATATCTCAAGGAAGATTAGGACCTGGACGAATTCACCATTGTATGCGGGCAATTGGACAAGCAGAGAAAGCGCTAGAATTGATGGTCAGAAGATCCCTTTCAAGAGAAGCTTTTGGCAAACCTGTAGCTAAATTGGGGGCAAATTATGATATAATTGCAAACGCTCGGCAAGACATAGAAATGGCTAGGTTATTATGTTTAAAAGCTGCCTGGATGATGGACCAAGGAGATAGACGAGCCGCAGCTCCATGGATAAGTAAAATCAAAGTAGTAGCACCACTAGTTGCTTTAGAAGTTACAGATCAAGCAGTCCAGATGTATGGAGCAGAAGGCATAAGTCAAGACACGCCATTAGCTAGACAATGGGCAGGCCTAAGGACATTAAGACTAGCAGATGGCCCAGATGCAGTTCACCGAAGACAGGTAGCAAGAGCAGAACTTCGAAAATACACTCAAGAAAAAGTTTAAGATAGTCTACTTTTTGATTTACTATATAATATCTTCCAGATTAATTTCAGATACGCTATTATTCAAAAGAAACTAAATAAATTTTTGGAAAAAGAAAATGAACCCTGAATGGATTGATGGCCTTATAGGAGGGTTAATCATAGGAATAGCTGCAAGTGCATTTTTACTTATAAACGGACGAATTTTAGGTGCCAGTGGGATCTTAGGTGGTTTGGTTGATTTAAGCGGAAGAAGCAACGCAACGGAAAGGCTAAGCTTCTTAATTGGGTTAATCTGTGGGCCCATTATTTTAACTCAATATTTTGGATTGCATTTGACCGGATTGACATCAGACCCTTATATATTAATTTCTAGTGCATTATTAGTAGGAATAGGCACACGGTTAGCCAATGGTTGCACCTCCGGTCATGGAGTATGTGGTTTGTCTAGATTTTCTTTTCGTGGAATCTTTGCGACGATTTTTTATTTATTAAGTGGTGTTTTAACTATAATTGTATTTAAAAATTTAGTTGGAATCTTATAATGAAAAATATATTTGCGCTAATCTGTGGAGCAATATTTGGTATGGGGTTATATAAATCAGGCATGACAGATACCACAAAAGTTCAAGGATGGCTTGATATATTTGGAGATTGGGACCCTACATTAGCTTTTGTGTTGGGTGGTGCTATCATACCTATGACTATAACCTGGCAATTAACAAAAAAAATTAAAAAACCAGTTTTAGCAAATTTATTTCCAAAAAAACCAGAACAAAAAATTTCAAAATCACTTGTAATTGGCTCTATCATGTTTGGCGGCGGCTGGGGATTATCGGGGCTTTGCCCAGGCCCAGCCATTGCTTCGTTAAGTTTTGGAGGCTGGCAGGGACTATTGTTTTTCTTTACTATGGCACTAGGTATGATAATGACACCAAACATAGAAAATTGGTTCTCAAAGAAATAAAAAATCTCAACAATTAAATAAAAAAGTATAATTTACATATTACTAGTAAAACGGATTGAAAATGACATTAGAAATTCCAAAACTTAAAGCAAAAGACGCTCCAGACCTTTCTAGATTTGATTGGACCGATCCTCTTAGATTTGAAGATCAATTAAGTTCTGATGAGATAATGATTAAAGATAGTGCAAAGTCATACGCGGCTGAAAACCTTCAACCCCGTGTGTCCAACGCATTTGCTCATGAAACTACAGATATAAAGATCTTTGAAGAAATGGGTGAAATGGGTCTTTTAGGGATAACTATACCTGAAGAATATGGAGGACTAGGAAGCAGCTATGTGTCGTATGGGTTAGTGGCAAGAGAAATCGAAAGAGTAGATAGTGGCTACAGATCCATGATGTCTGTACAGAGTTCTTTGGTTATGTATCCAATTTACGCATATGGTAGCGAAGAGCAGCGTAAAAAATATCTACCAAGTTTATCTAGTGGGAAAAAAATTGGTTGTTTTGGATTAACAGAAGCAGAAGCTGGATCAGATCCAGGTGCTATGAAAACAAGGGCTTTAAAAACAAAAACTGGGTATAAAATTTCTGGCTCAAAAATGTGGATCTCCAATGCACCCATTGCAGATATTTTTGTCGTTTGGGCCAAATCTGATGAGCATGGTGGAGCAATAAAGGGTTTTGTTTTAGAAAAAGGGATGAAAGGTTTAAGTACACCAAAAATTGAGAATAAAATGAGCCTGAGAGCTTCAGTAACTGGTGAAATCGTTATGGAAGATGTTGAAGTTGGCGAAGAATCACTATTGCCTCATGTTTCTGGCCTCAAAGGTCCATTTGGGTGCTTAAATCGTGCTAGATATGGTATAAGCTGGGGTGTTCTAGGCTCAGCGGAAGCTTGTTGGCACGCCGCTCTAAATTATGGCTTAGATCGCAAACAATTTAAAAAACCTCTGGCAGGAACTCAATTATACCAAAAAAAGCTTGCAGATATGATGACNGAAATAACTCTTGGCTTGCAAGCCAGCCTTCAAGTTGGAAGATTGATGGACCAAGCTAAGGCTGCTCCAGAAATGATTTCTATTGTAAAAAGAAATAATTGTGGAAAAGCTCTGGAAATTGCGCGTCACGCCCGTGATATGCACGGCGGAAATGGCATAAGTTTAGAATATCAAGTTATTCGTCATATGCTAAACTTAGAAACTGTTAATACTTATGAAGGCGCACATGATGTCCATGCTTTAATCTTNGGCCGTTCTCAAACTGGTATCCAGGCATTCTTCTAAGCTCTAACGAACCAAATAAGCTAAACTCGTTCCATTTGGAAAGATAGTTCTGAAGAGCTTAGCAGTTTCTAAGATCTTAGTCGCTCACCTTTTGGGTCAAATGGAGGTTCGGCTAACATTACCGCTTCATGGTTTTGACCAATTACAGCAACGTGAAATTCGGTACCAGACTGAGCATGATCAGTCTTAATCATACATATAGCAAGTGATTTATCACATGTGTAACCANAGGCACCTGATGTGACCCTGCCAACAGGCGTACCGTCCTTNAAAAATACAGGCTCCCCACCTACAGGATCAGCATCCTGGTCTGCTGTTACTTCAAGAACAACCAGCTTTTCCCGAGGCTGAAGATCCTTGATTTTTAAATAGGCCTCTTTTCCCAAAAAATCAGGTTTATCTAGTTTTATCAATCTTTCTAAACCTACCTCTTGTGGCCAATACTCTGGAGAATATTCTCGTCCCCAAGAACCATAACCTTTTTCGACCCTTANACTTAATAATGATCGTCCCCCAACTGGCCTAACTCCCAAATCCGCACCCGTGTCTAATAATGCTTCATATAATTTTAATTGATTTTCAGTCTTTACATAAATTTCCCAACCCAAATCACCAGTAAAACTCACTCTTATCGCTATTGCGTCGATACCAGCAATTGTTATCGATCTTGAGCGCATAAACTTCCAACTCTCAGTTGACAAATCATCTTGCGTCATTCGACTTAAGAGTTCTCTAGATTTTGGACCAGCAACGTTAAAGCCACACATTTCTTCAGTTAAGCTTTCAAAGCTAACCGACTTAGGACGAGGCACCATTTCAAAAAACCGAACATGATATCGTTCGGCCATCCCGGATCCAACTATGAAGAAATGTTCTTCATTTAACTTAGTAACTGTAAAATCACCTGCAACTCCACCTCTAATTCCAATCAATGGCGTTAAACAAGATCTCCCAATTTCTTTTGGAACATTATTTGCAATAACCTTATCAATCCAGGCTGATGCACCTTCTCCCTTAATTTCATACTTTCCAAAATTTGAAACATCTACTATTCCAACATTTATTCTCAAATTATCACATTCAGATTTTACGTGATGCCACCACTCTTGCCTTTTAAAACCATAATCTTCTTTAGCCTCGACACCTTCAGGTGCAAACCAAAGAGGATGTTCCCAACCGTAGTTTAATCCAAACACACAGCCTAATTCCTTTTGTTTTTTGTAAACAGGGCGTGTTTTAAGAGGGCGCCCAGCATCTCTTTCCTCATAAGGCATATGTATTTTAAACCTATTACCATACTGGTCACGAACGCGTTCTTTTGTAAAAGCCTTAGTTGCCCAATGTCCATAACGCGCCAGGTCCCAAGGAAACATATCATATTCTGGTTCACCATCAATAATCCATTGTGCAGACATCAAGCCAAGGCCTCCAGATTGTGAAAATCCGGGAATAATGCCACAACAGCAAAAATAATTTTTCAATTCGGGAACTGGACCAAATAGAGCAGAGCTGTCTGGCGACCATATCATTGGCCCATTTATAACCCTCTTAACACCTGCTTCAGCAGCCAAAGGCACACGATCCATCGCTCTCATNACATTATCCATGATACGCTCCAAGTCATCTGCAAATAACTCATGTCCAAAGCCCTGTGGAGTGCCATCCTCTGCCCAAAAACGAACATCTTTTTCATACGCACCTATTAATAAGCCGTTGCCTTCTTGTCGCAGATAGTATTCACCATCTCGATCTGCCACGGAAGGTAAACGCCGATCCATTTTTGCAATTTCGTCAATTGTTTCAGTAACAAAATATTGATGTTCGGTGGGCTGCAACGGCAATTCAAAGCCAGCTAAGGCGGCAACTTCTCTGGCCCAAAGACCCGCAGCATTAATTACCCATTCCGTCTTTATATTGCCATTAGGTGTCTCAACAATCCAACTTCCATCTAACTGTTGCTCTGTAGCAGTTACTGGAGTGAAACGATGAATTTCTGCACCCATTTTTCTTGCACCCGCTGCGTAAGCTTGTGTAACTCCAGAGGGATCAACATTACCTCCATCAGCTTCAAACATTATGCATCGCACTCCATCATAATTAACAAAAGGATGAAGCTTCTCAGCTTCTGCACGACTAACCTCATGAAAATCAACACCAAAATAGCGGGCCTTTTTTTCTTGCAATTTCAACTGATGTACTCGATCTTCAGTTTGTGCTAAATAAAGAGAACCTGGTTGGAAAACTCCACAACCTTGACCAGTTTCTGCTTCTAACTCTTTATATAGTTTCATCGTATAATACTGAAGTTTCGAAATGTTATTGTTGTCATGAAGACCATGTAAATTTGCAGCTGCATGCCAAGTGGATCCAGATGTTAACTCATCACGCTCTAATAACACCACATCGGTCCAACCTAATTTTGCCAAGTGATAAAGAATTGAACAACCGACAAGACCTCCACCAATTACAACTGCTTGTGCATGAGTTTTCATTATTTTCTCCAAATAGACTTTTTCTGAAGACTGACATTAAAATAAAAAAGAATCTTTCATAATTCATATTATAAACTTTTCTTATAATAATTATTACTTTATATTATGGTTATGAAAGTACCGGATACCAAACTTTTGGAGACCTTTCTTATTATCGCTCAAGAGCGCAACCTAATTTCTGCCGCTATCACTTTGAAGGTGAGCCAACCCACACTGACACAAAGACTACAAAAATTGGAACAATTTCTAGGATCTCCATTGTTCTATCGTAATGTCCGACCATTGAAAATTACAAAACTTGGTCAAAAAATGCTTCTGGAAGTACCAAAAATATTAAATCATAANCAGAAATTTTGGACAAATATTAAAACTTTNAATCAAACTCCCCACTCATTATTACGACTGGGAATGCCTGATAGTCTATCAGAGATAATGGGTGCAGAATGTCTAAATGCGTTATCAAAAATGGCAAAGAGAATCGAGCTAAAGTCTGGGATCTCTCCAGGATTAGAAAACTCTTTCAGAGCGTTCGAATTTGATTTTGCAATAGATACAGATCCTTTTGAACAACACTCAAATTGTGAAATGATTTCGTTATTTAATGATCCTTTTATAATTGTAACACCCAATAGCTGGAAAGATAAAAATCTAAACTCCTTAGTAAATCAAAACCCTTTGGTAGGTTATGGTAGAAGTTCGAAATTTGGTGCAACATGTTCAAAAATAGTCGAAAATCTTGGTATCGACACTCAACCAAGATTCAACTTTGACAGTACACAAAGCTTATTAAGGTTTGTTCAAGCTGGACATGGTTGGGCAGCAACATCAGCATTATGCTTGTTTCAATCACCTAATGCTTTAAAAGATATAGCCATCAGAAAGTGCCCAACGGCTGAATTTAGAACCTTTTCGTTACTCTACCGACTGGACGATACCAAGTTAGCAAACAAAGTATCAAATAAATTTATTGCTGTATTTGATAAACTAATCAATGGTCCATGGGCGTCTATGAGTAAAGAGGCAGCAGAAATGGTGAAGGATCACAATAACTACTCCTCTCTTCCATGATTAATTAAAACCTCTTTTGCTTCCATAGCTTGAGCAATACCAGCTTCCAGCGAAAAAACATATGCCGCAGTTAATAAAAAACAACCATGATCAATATCTCCATTTGCTATAAAAAATTTTCCTGCCTTCAAGTACAAAATACCAAGCGTGGTCGTATCATTCACATCATGAGCCGCCATAATCTTTTGATTTAAGGCTTCCTGGTTCATTTACTCTTGGATGGAGTTCGAGCTTCTTCAACTTTATGAGCAATCCATTCGTGGAAAAGAAAAGTTGGACTATCCATAACAGGAGCAAATTTTCCACCATCGAAATGGATTCCACTTCTTCCTTTCTGCATTCCCTCAACGACGAAGATATCTTCAGACAAAACACCCTTCCATAAACGAGCATTCTTCTTAATTAATTTGTCAAATTCTGGTTTCTGTTCAGGTTTAAATGGATAGAAAATCTCGTTTCTTTCGATAGTTCTATTTGGCCCTTGCGGTAACAAAATAATGGCATATGCATGATCCCGTTGTGCTGCGAATAAAACATTTGGGAAAAAAGAGACATATTCAGCCCCTTCATTCCAAAATTCTGACAAGCCTGAGAAATCTGGAAATCGCGAGCCGTCATCAGCTTCAATTTGGCGATATACTTTAGTACCCTGCCCTGAAAATTTTCCTGGTTCTTCAATATGATAATGATCTTCAAGACGTGAGTAGCTATTTAGTCCTGGATGAATCCATGGAAGGTGATAGCTTTCACAATAATTTTCAACTGCTAGCTTCCAATTACAAGCCACATCAAATGAAAACGAACTTTCTTTACCACCATGAAAAAGTGGCTTATCGAGCTCTTTCCATCTTTTCATCAGTTTTTCTGCATATTTAGTAAACTGAGGTGCTTTGCCGGATATATTAACAAATACGACTTCACGATAGATGTAAGACTGTATTTCTATTAATCCCAACGATTTTCTATCTATACTTTCGTCAAGATTATGACCAGGACCACCGGCATGCGGTGTTGAGCGCAACCCGCCATCTAATCCATAACACCAACTGTGGTATGGACATCGAATAGTACCTCGAACATTTCCCGCCGCTTGGATCAAAATCATACCACGATGTCGACATGTATTTTGGTAAACTCTTATTGTATCTATATTTTCGCGCACAATTAACAATGGCATTCCGGCAAACTCAACAGGAAAAACATCCCCCTCATTCGGGACATCTGCCCCTATGCCTATCCCAACCCAATTATCAAATAAAACAGCTTTTTTTTCCTCTTCAAAAACAGAATGATCAACATAATGTTCGTTAGGTAAACCACGCGCGATACTTATCGGTTGTAGCGTTTTACTTAAGTCTGAACCGCTTGAATTCATCAAAAAAAATCCCACATTCATCTAATTTAGATATATTTATAATAGATTATATTATAAATTTTTAAATTAAAATAACGACCACTTATGTCGTTTTTATCATTAGATCAACTGTATCAATTTATTTGGTGATTTCCAATCTATCACGAAACGCATCAAGACCATCGACAAAAGCTTCATAAGTACCCTTTTCATTCATAAAAGCTTTTAATGTCGAATTTAATCCACCCTCAGTTGAAAGACTTTCCAAAGCATTCTGAAATCTTTCGCACTCCTCATCTGGCATAAAGTCAAGATATCCCTTGAATAAGTGTGTCACGTAAACTTCTGAACTCAAATCATTCCCTGTTCTTTGTGACAACCATTTAGCTGCCACATCAAAGAGAGAGAAAATTGGTGACAATGTAGCTGAAATAGCAAAATGTGGTGCAATATCAGCAGCATTTTTTAACACTATAATCGGGTTATTACTTCCATATAAAACTTCCAACGCTAAACTACGTGGGAAAACAGGTAAAGGACAGCCACCTTTAGCTATAAAGGGTAACGGAATTGTAATAGAAATATTTTTTGCGGGATAACAGTAATCTTTTAATTGCTCATTGGTAGTGTTTGCCATTACAGAGATTATTTGTTGGCCTTCCCTAAAACTTAACTTTGGCAATACTTTTGATGCCACTGTGGACATCAAACAAATGAATACAATATCAGAGTTTAAAATTACCTTTTCGTTAGTACCAGAAATCACTTCGCTATAGACTTCACTTAATTTATTAGCTCTTTCAGAACTCCTATTAGAAATCCATATATGATGTCCTTGACCAGCGACGCCCCTAATCAATGCCTCCGCAATCTCACCCGTACCAATAAAGCCTACATTCATAATAACCTCACTAATAATTAAAAGAAATTCACCTTAATAAGGCTTGTTATCAAACTTTTGAATTAATTAAGTCAATATCTATTGACGAGAATGCTAGTGAAAGGCATGAAACATAAGATGATATACAAAATTTTTAAAAATAACGAATGGAATGACTTACAGAGAAACGGTGTAACTTCTGGTGCTCCCATCGATATTAAGGATGGATACATACATTTTTCAACCTCCTCACAGGTCGTGGAAACTGTAAAAAAATATTTCACTGACGTTGAGGGTTTATTCATCGCTGCTATCGATGACACCAANATATCAGATGATCTAATTTGGGAAACTGCACGCAANAATAAACTTTTTCCACATCTCTATAGAAAACTTAAACTGACTGAAATAATTTGGTGTAGACCCCTTCCATTAAAAAATGGCATTCATATTTTTCCAGTCAAATTACCATGAAATTTTATGAACGTATCACATTACCAATACTTCATTCTTTAGAACCAGAAATAGCACATAATCTTTCCATAATGGCACTTAAATCTAATCTTATTCCTGGACCTGGACCTGGTAAATTAACGTCTGATCGTTTGACAGTTAATATTTTAGGCCTAAACTTTCCAAATCCTATCGGATTAGCAGCTGGGTATGATAAGAATGCAAAAATCATTCCACAATTAATGCGAATAGGTTTTGGGTTTATTGAGGTTGGCGCAGTAACACCAAAACCACAAAGCGGAAATCCAAACCCACGCCTTTTCCGATTAAACGAAGATTTAGCTATAATAAATCGACTTGGATTCAATAATCTTGGAATGAACAAAATAAACAAGAGGTTAACGTTATATTCTGGGGCTGGAATAGTAGGCTTAAATATTGGTGCTAATAAAGATAGTATAAATAGATCCAATGATTATTCTGAAGTCTTGTTACATACTTATAAATCCATCGACTTTGCCACAATAAATATTTCTTCTCCAAACACAAAAGATCTCAGAAACCTTCAAAAAACCTCATCTTTAAGAAAACTTTTAAAAAGTCTTCTTGAAACAAGAGCCAACATACCAAAAAAAATCCCACTTTTTTTAAAAGTTGCACCTGACTTAACTAAATCTGATATTAAAATGATTACTGACCTGGTACTACAATTCGATATTGATGGGATAATTACTACAAACACCACTTTAGAGCGTGAAAATTTACGAAGTAAGTATAAGGACGAACTAGGGGGACTATCAGGCCGACCACTCTTTATAAAATCAACAAAAATTCTAGCACAATTTTCAAAAGAGACTAGAGGACAAGTACCATTAATTGGTGTTGGTGGCATTTCCTCAGCAGAGGATGCGTATATTAAAATAAAAGCTGGAGCAAGTATTGTTCAGCTTTATTCTGCCCTAATATATAATGGCTTTTCCTTGGTTGAAAAAATTCTATCCGAACTAGAACAAATTATTAAAGATGACGGGTACAAAAATGTTAGTGAAGCCATAGGAATTGAAAAAGAAAAATGGTTATAAAAACTATTATTTGGCACAATCCAAAATGTTCAAAGTCACAACAGGCCTTAGAATTGCTTATTAAAGGCAATGTAATTCCAAAAATTCGACTTTACCTTCAAGACCCTCCATCAAAGAATGAAATTAGGGAAGTTTTATCAATTTTAAAACTTAATGCGATTGATATTGTTAGAAAAACAGAGGTTGAATTTAAATCCTTAAATCCTAATATTCTAAGAAATGAAGAACTATTAATAGAAATATTAACAAAGAACCCAATACTAATTGAAAGGCCAATTGTTCTTTTGGGCAAGAAGGCTCTTATTGCTAGACCACCCTCGTTAATTAAAAATTTTATAAAATATTAAATTTCTTTTTCGATATTAAAATATTTAATCAACAGTGTAATAGCTCTAACAACAAACAAAATCATCATAGATGCCCAGAGGCCATCATTCCCAAAAGAATCAAACAATAGCCAAACTGATAAACAAAAAATCACAAATGATATAGCCATACCATTACGCATATCTTTTGTTCGAGTTGCCCCAATAAAAATTCCATCTAAAATAAAAGCAGGAAATGCCAATATGGGCGCGATTATCATCCAAAGTAGATATTTTTGAGTAAAAAGCTGAAGTTCCAATGACTTAGTCATAACTGCAATTAAATTCTTACCAAAAAAGAAATATAATAATGACATCAAAAATGCAGCAACAAAGCCCCAAAATAACGTCAATAATGAAATTTTTCTAAGCGAGTTTGCGGATCTAGCACCAACTGCCTGACCTACTAACGTCTCAGCACTAAATGCAAAACCATCTAAAGTATATGATGTCATCATAAGAAATTGTAACAAAATCTGGTTTGCTGCTAATGTAGTGTTATCTAAATTAGAACTAAAAAACATAAAAGATAGGAATGCTGCTTGTAAGAGAAGAGACCTAACTAGAATATCAAAATTAACCTTCGACATATTAATTAATTTTTCTTTATTCATTACCAACTGATATGATCGCCATACAGAACCAACAAAAGCTGAACGACAAATATATAAGCCAATAAAAAATGCCGAAATTTCAGCAAAGACAGTTGCAATTGCCACACCTTCAACACCCCATCCAAATCCCATAACGAATATAATATCTAATAGAATATTAGTTCCATTCATCCACAACTGCAAAAATAACACCATGCGAGTTTTCTCACGTGCTATTAACCAACCTAGTATTCCAAAAATAGAAATGGCAGCTGGAGCAGAATAAATTCTTATTTTCAAATAGTTATAGGCTAAACTTTCTACTTCACTTGAAGCTGGTGAAATTTTAAAGGCACCCCAAAATATAAAATCTTTAAATAAAATTAAAAGAAAGCCACCAATAATTCCAACTAACAAAGCTCGGCTAAATAAAGCAATTATTTCATCGTGATCTCTCTTGCCAACAGCTTGCGCCGTTAAACCTGTGGTTCCCATCCTAAGAAATCCAAAAACCCAATAAATTGCTGAAATTATAATTGAACCGATACCAACTGCCCCGATTGGAACAATTTCTCCAAGTTGACCAATAACTGCCGTATCAACTAACCCCAAAAGAGGAATGGTAATATTTGATAGTATTATTGGAACTGAGATTGTTAAAATACGCTTATGAGTAATACTTAAACTATCCACGATTAGATGGCATTAAAAAGTGTCCAGATGCTTGTGCAAACAATTTATTACGATTGTCTTGCCAAGCCTCAACCTGAACAGATGCATACCTTCGTCCTGCTCTTTTCACCTCAGCTTTAGCGTAGGCATCCCTCGGTAATCCAGAGCGCAAATAATCGACAGTAAAATCAATTGTTTTCGGTATTTGCTTTTGTGATGGATTTAACTCATTTTTTGAATTTATGTCTTCATAATTTTTTACACTGTTCCATATCGAGACCCAAGAAAGCCCAAATATAGCAGTTATTTCAAGAAATGATGCGGTTACGCCACCATGAATCGCAGGCAGTGCAGGGTTACCAATTAACTTTGGGTTAAAAGGAAGGATCGCTATTAACTCATCACCTTTTCTCTCAAAATCCACTCCTAAGAAAGTTACGTATGGTACATTAGATACTAAGCTTTCTAACAGCAAATCTCGGCGTTTATCTAGATGTTTGGACATATTCATATCCTTTGTCATTTCTTATCATTCAAGATCTGAACCGTAAAAGCTCCAGTTGCAGTTGCAACAGGACGACTTTCATCTTCATCATAAGCAGTTGCTCTAACAAATGCGACTGATCGAGTAACATGATAGCATTCAGCTTTGGCAGTAATTCGATGGTTGGGCGAAGCAGTTCGCATGTAATCAATCCTGAAGTCCAACGTTGATGTAATTGCTGGAACTGAGGGATGGCACATTACAGCGGCACCACAGCAGCTATCTAATAATGAAGAAACAACTCCTCCATGTAAGACCCCTGTACTGAGATCACCAACAAACCTTTTATCATAAGGCATAGATATTGTAGCAAATCCATTCTCGATCAAATCCAATGACATCGATAACTCTGTTGAAAAAGGTATCGCTTTCATAAATTGCTTTGCAATATTAGCTTTTGAATTTAAATTATTTTTTTTCATTCACTTTCTTTCTAGTAACCCATGTATTTTACATGACTTAATTAAAGCAAGTTAAATTTTCAAAAATCAGATTTTTAATGGATAAAAAATAAATTTTATATGTATAAAAGTTATCAAATGTACAACATTGAATAAGAGCATATTTTCATTAAATTTATTTTATCTCAACCAA
>JGI26060J43896_10000165_pt1 | contig 23002 bp, 24 predicted proteins | sample MarorgKNORR_S2LV_6_FD_43896 | JGI IMG/M metagenome (IMG submission 43896) | reverse complement strand
AAGTAAAAAAGCACCAAAATGGCTAACAGGAAATCACTCTTCAATAGCTTTTAGAAAATCAACAGATCCTTTTATCAAAGACCTTACTGACTTAATGAAGGCCCCATTAGTCTCTACCAGTGCTAATCTTCATGGGGATCCAACAATTAATGAATATAAAATCGCAAGAGAAAAGATGGGCGACATGGTAGATTATATTATAGAAGGACCTTGTGGAGAGCACGACCAGCCTTCAACAATTATTGATCTTATCTCTGGGAAAAGCATAAGATCTTAGTTAATAGTTATAAATAAAAGATAGTATTTTAAAAAGGCATANAATGGACGCATATGGTGTAGTGGGAAACCCAATCAATCACAGTAAATCGCCTAAAATTCATCATNTATTTGCTGAGCAGCTTGGTCATCAAATTTCTTANNNAAAGATAGAATCCACTTTGGAAGATTTTACAAAGACAATAGAACTGTTTTTTACCAAAGGAGGTAANGGGCTTAATATAACCCTTCCCTTTAAAGAAGCTGCTTTCAAATTATCGGACTCTTGTGGGCAATCTGCAGAAACCTGTCAGGCTGTAAACACTCTTAGTTTTTCAGAGGATGGTCGAATATATGGTGAAAGCACTGACGGCTTAGGTTTAATAAAAGATTTAGAGAATAATGATATTTATTTAGAAGGAAAAGANGTTTTACTTCTTGGTTCTGGTGGTGCCGCAAGGAGTGTTATTCCNTCACTGCATGAAAAGGATATCGCTGGGTTAACGGTTTGTAATAGAACAATGGAAAAAGCAATAAAAATAAGAGAAGATTTTATTCATCTTAGAGAGATNAATGTANTGGAAGGTCTGAGTTTAAAAAATCACTATGACATAGTGATTAATGCCACTTCAGCAAACCTCAACAATGAGGCCCCAGAAATAAACCCTGATGTGTTTAATGGGTCTATATGTTATGACATGGGTTACACCTATGGTGATACTTTTTTTCTCAACTGGGCAAAAAGATTTAATCCCTCTTTTTGTTTACAGGGTTGGGGTATGCTTGTTGAACAGGCTGCTGAGTCGTTCTATATTTGGCGTGGTGTTCGCCCTGATACAGAAGAGATTATTCTAAGATTGCAGAAAGAAACTGAAAATTAATCTTTACACCAAACATCATATACAGTCGAGTAGTTTGCTGCTATCTGAGAAAAAGCTATAGCCCCCAGATAAAGCTCATCTTCATTGGATTGCCTTTCTTCTTCTGTTTGCTGAACCTTNTTGTTTTTTTCGATTTCTTTAAAAAGATAATCAGCTACTGCCAATGCATTTCCAATNCCAATCTTTGTTTCATCGCATTGTTGTTTGTTGAGCAAATCANTCTCGGCAAAGATAGGGGTGCTGNTTAATATCAAAAATACTGCAATTATTATTCCTTTCATTGGTTTAGTCCTCCAAATACTTNGATAATTCATCATAACCCCCAACATAATTACCATCAATAACAATCTGGGGAAAGGTTCTCGCATTAGGAAAAGACTTCTTTATAAAGTCAAAATCAAAATCCTTATCTAATTCTTTATAGGAATACTTAATGCCTTTTTGTTTACATAAAAACTTTGCCTTTTCACAATGGATGCAATCAGGTTTACCAAAAATTTCAGCATGCAGATGGTTTTTATTTTTCATTTTTTATTTTTATTGGATGTATTGTGTTTAAAATTAATGTATCTATTTAAATTATTTTTGTACAGCATTAGATATTATATAAATAAAAAATTGAATCAATGAAAATAGCTAGCTGGAATGTTAATGGAATTAGGGCTCGTATAGAGCATGTTACTGCTTGGATAAAGTCCAATCAGCCAGATGTATTGGCGCTTCAAGAAACTAAAGTTATGGATGATATGTTTCCACTTGATGCGTTCACATCATTGGGTTATGAAGCCAGTATTTTTGGCCAAAAATCATACAATGGTGTTGCCTTATTGTCTAAAAAACCACCTGAAGAGTGTGAAAGGGGTATTGGTGGTTTTGTAGACGAACAAACCAGGGTAATATCTGGGATTTATGAGGGCATTACAGTTATTGATGTCTATATTCCAAATGGTCAAAGTGTTGGCTCTGAGAAATTTGAATATAAAATGAAATGGTTAAAAGGTTTGCACCATTATTTGGAGGTATTAACTCAAACCAATGAAAAAATAATTATTCTTGGTGATTTTAACATAGCGCCCCAAGAACAAGATGTACATGATCCTGAGGTGTGGCAAGGGAAGGTTTTATGCAGCGATGAAGAAAGAGCATGGCTTAAAAAAATAGAGCAACTAGGTTTTATTGATAGTTTTAGATTGTTTGATCAAGAAGAGGGTTTGTTTAGTTGGTGGGATTACCGTGCAGCTGCCTACAGAAGAAAGATGGGTATGAGAATAGATTTAATACTAATCTCTAAAGCACTCAAAGAAAATTGCATTAGGAGTTATATTGATGAAGCTCCTAGAGCATTAGAAAGGCCATCTGATCATACGCCTGTGTTAATCGAGCTCGGCTTGTAAAACCGTCTTTTGTTTTATTAATGCTTCTATTTCATCCTGCTCATAACCAATTTCTTTCAACACAGATTTTGTGTCCTTCCCTCTAGTTGGTGCGGTGTGTTTATAGACTGGATCTGAGTTTGAAAATTTGAGTGGGCTACCTACTTGTCGCTCTGTTCCTTTTGTATTATTGGGAACATCAACCACCATTCCCCTATTTTGTAACTGTTCACTCTCTATGGCCTTAGATAAACTTAAGACTGGTTCCACACAAGCATCACTATCTTTAAAAAGATCAACGCATTCTTGTTGGGTCATTTTTTCAAACGCTTCAACAAATCCTTGTTTGATTCTGTCCTGAGCCTCGGGTGTTAAATAATCAAAATTGTATAAATCCATGCGACCTATTCCTTCACAGACTTGTTTAAAAAACTTTGGCTCTATGCTGCCAACAGAAACATACTTATCGTCTTTGGTTTTATAGTAATTATAAAAGCTCCCGCCATTTAGATTATTAGACTGAAAGGTTGCTTCATTGTTACTTACAAGATAATCAGCTGCATGAATAGAGTTCAAAGCAAAACTTCCATCAAGCATGCTGATATCAATATACTGTCCTATGCCTTGGTCTTGTCTCTCAATAATGGCAGCTAGAATTCCAGTAACAGCATGCATAGAACCGCCCGCTAAATCAGCTATTTGAACACCAGAAAGGGTCGGTCCTTCACTTTTTAAGCCGCTAAAACTGCTAATTCCACTTAAAGACAGGTAATTGATATCATGTCCCGCTCTTTGTTTTAAAGGTCCCGTCTGCCCATACCCTGTAATTGAGCAGTAAATTAATTTGGAATTAAGTTGTGACAGTGATTCATAACTCAATCCCAGTCGCTCCATAACCCCTGGTCTAAACTGTTCCACCAGAACATCGTAATCACTGATTAGTGTTTCGATGATTGCTTTCCCTTTAGGATCCTTAAGGTTTATGGCAATTGATCTTTTCGATCTACCCAAATAAGAACGCATTGCTGCTCCTCGATGCTTAAAAGATAGATCTCCATCACTGATAGCCTCAACCCATAAAACATCCGCACCCATATCAGCCAGAGTCATGGTTGCATATGGCCCTGGAAGCAATGTTGTAAAATCGAGAATTTTTATCTTATTAAGAGCAGCCATACCATTAAAAATTAAGTTGTATTTTTGCTAATTGTTGCACAACAAAATCGGCATGTTCTTTTTGAAAAGTCATTGGGGGCCTCAACTTCATTACATTGTTGTTGGGTCCAGTTTGTCCTACCAATACTCCATTATTCATCAGTTGCTCCACAGTTGATGAGGTTATTGTATCGTCTTTCATTTCAATACCAATAAACAGGCCACTGCCTCGTATGTCTTTTACCAAGTCGTTAGTGCCAATTGTCCTAACCAACTCCTTTTGAAAATAATTGCCCACTGTTTTTGCATGCTTAACTAAATTATTATCTTTAATGTATCTTATTACAGCAAGGCCTGCTGCACAGGAAACTGGGTTGCCTCCAAATGTATTAAAATAACCATAATCACGGTTAAAGCCATCCGCAATCTCTCGTGTAGTGATTACAGCAGAAATGGGGTGTCCATTTCCCATGGGTTTACCAAGTGTGACAATATCTGGAACCACACCTGAATGTTCAAAACCCCACATAAAATCACCCGTTCTGCCAAAACCAGACTGTACCTCATCAGCAATGGTGAGCCCGCCTAAATCCTTAACTAATGCATATAGAGTTTGTAAATAACCCTCTCTAGGAAGATAGATTCCCTCGCTGCTGAAAATATTATCCGCTATAAAAGCAGCTATAGAATGGTTATGAGATTTTAATTTTGTAACCTGATCCTTTGTCTTTTGGATACACCTCACTTCATCTTCTAAATATTCTTGAGGACCAGGAATGGTCCCAATCCAACTTTCTCTTTGGTTTGCGGTGCAATCTTCTGGGCTCATTTGAAACACTGCTGTTGTATTGCCATGATAGGCATTCTCAGTAACCAAACACCCTTTATTGCCAGTATTATTTCTTGCAATTTGAAANGCTAAATCGTTCGCTTCACTGCCACTACAACAAAAATAACAAACATTTAAACCCTCTGGCATGGATTCTATTATTGCCTCTGCTAAGNCAACAATNTGTTCATGAAGGTAACGAGTGTTGGTATTGAGTTTTGCTGCCTGATTAACCATGGCNTCTACCACNACTGGGTTACAATGCCCAACATGAGCTACGTTGTTATAAACATCCAAATATTTTTTTCCTTCTTTATCAAACAACCAAACATCTTCGCCTTTCGTAATATGCAGAGGTTCTTTATAAAAATATTGATCTCCATTGCCCAAATAACTCATTCGTTTTTTGAATAAACTCGTTGTACTAAGATCTTCTTGCATTTTAAAAGCCTATTCAATAACGGGTNTTAAGCTATTTTTTAATTGTGTCGCTATACCCTCTAGATCTTCCTCTATTAAAGTTTCTAGAGTTTTCCATGTTTTTGTTATGCCGCCTAAAATATATTCTTGGTTTTCTGGGTGGTCTATAGCTCTCCACTCACAAATTATTACAGACATAACAATCCTATTCATAATTAACGCTGGCAATAAATCTAACTCTTCAGTATTGAGTGGGCATACTCTATTGTAGCCGGATAACAAGCTCACTGTGCCCTTATAGATGTCATTCATAGCAACGGTTTGATAGGAGGCAGCCACTGCTATATCGTTGATTAAAGGCGCCTCTACCATGTCTCCAAAATCTATCATCCCAGCCAACTCGGATGACTCTGATGACATTAATATGACATTATCAGGGTTCATATCATTATGAATTACTTGGGTTCTTTGTTGTGATAATGGTTGCTCAACATGTTCTGTAAAATATAATAAAGCCTTCTCAGCCATTTTTTTATTATGTTTGTTTTTAATGTATGGAAGCAATTCATACAAAAGGTGGGTATGACTCATATCCCATAGCAATTTATGTTTGGATGAAGGGTGTTTAAAATTCCTTAGCCCTTTACCAAGACCGCCTAAAAAAATACCCATATTTGTATATAGGTCCTCAATATTTTTTAATGAGCCTATATCACCCAACGGTGTTCCCTCTATAAATGAGACCATTCGAACGAAAAACTCTTGGTTCTTNATGTTAACAGTTATAATTTCATTGCCTGNTAAATCACTTTGAACCTTCGGTAGTGGCAATGTTGTAGTGTTAGCAAGATGTTTGAGTGCTTTGTTTTGGAAATCAAGTGTTCCTAGAACCTCTTTGCTGTTAGCGATTTTTAAAATAAAGCCTTCATTGTTAGAGTTTTTTACATAAAAGTTTTGATCTCTTTCGCTAACTAGGCTTTTAATGTCTTGTGGACTATTAAACCATTTATGAGCAATGTTTTTTGCATCCTTTAAGCTTAGAGAGGGGGCTGGGTTCTCCAAAACAGGGAAGATAAAACTATTATTCTCCATATTTTAAACCTCGCTCCATATAGACTCAATCCAAGACTTTATAAGCAATGCCTCTTCCCATCTGTCGGATAACTCTAACTGATTCTCATCAGTTATTGCATATGCGGGTGGTCCCAACTCACATANGAAGATTAATGTAGCATCATNATTATTTCTAGCTTTCCATCTTTTAATACCTTCTTTCCACCAATTTTTGAATACCTCAACCCATACTTGATGTTGAGGGAATCCTAGTTGTATTTGAATTTGACCCCTCGCTGCTACTCGTCCTTGAAAACATTCTGATCGATCCAAAATAGTATTGATATAGTTTTGATCCCTTGCGTTGATTGGGGTCCACAGCTCTCTGTCCACTACAAAATGAGAAAGGTCTGCACATAACCTCATCTCAGGTACAGCATCAATCAACTGAAGCGTATAATACAAATCATTCAGAATACTGTCTCTGTGGGTTTCAAACAGTATCTCTACTTCAGCTTTATTAGCATCATCCATCCATCGTCTTACAACCGGGATACCATCTTTATAATCAATGGGCATGACCCCTCCAATGATATTTACAAAACAAGCATTAAATTCTTTTGCTAAATCAAGGATAGGGTTGAGCTCATCAAGGTGGTAAGGAAATGCATTAACCATACATTCAAGTTCATTTTTTTTGAATAAAGGTTGTATTGATTTAAACTCCTCTACTTCATCAACCGTAAGATCAATGCAGACACCATCAAACCCCCCTGTTTTAATTTTTGTGAACTTAGCTTCATCAGAAGGCTCCTCATCCTTTGGATGCCTTTGCTCCATACCCCAAAGCGATTGATATATTTTTAATTTCTGCATCTGTCAGCCTGAAATATAATTTATTAGTTTTGATTTTTGAAGTATCGCATCAATCTTTGTTTTGTCTTTAATTGTTTTATACTCTTCCAGTAAACTCAAAAAAGACTTTTTATGATAGCGGTTTGGTGAGCCAACTCTGTGTTCAAAGGGTTTGTTTTTTATCATTACAGATAAAAAATCATCTCCATTCAAAACAGCTTGATTGTTTGCTTGCAGCCACGGCATAAAAATATCTCCTATATCTTTGATAAGGATTGGCATTAATGTTTCCTCCAGGCTTTCCCAAAGCTCAAAACCTCCTTTAATTTTTGGGTTTTCCATCAAATAGATCCATTCTAATGTTTTAGGGTAGCTAGACTCAATAATCTTTTTTAAGGTTGGGTCTGACCATGCTTGGTAAAGCTGGCCATAAATTCCAAAATCAGCAATAGAGGGCCTTAAACCAAAAAAATAAGGTCTCGATTGTAGGTGCGCCTCGCTGTGTTTTAAAAAATCCAAAAAAGACTCTTCAATTTGACTCTCTGTATCTTTATTGGAGCTTGTAACCCAAAGTCTGGATATTTGGCGCTTTCGAATGCTTGAGGCAATTTGCTTATGCACTAAACGATTAATAATGGGTATTTTTTTAATCCAAATAGGTATAAACGGCTCAGTAATTCTAAAGGCTGCATCCCATTGATCCTCTTCATACTTCCAACGAGAATGAAACATCGGTTTGACTAGCCACTCATCAGCATACTCTTCCACTAACCTCGCTATAAATGCTGTGTGCTCCTCTTTTGGAACTATTGAACGCTCCTGAAGTTGGTTTTCCATTGATTGAATAATTGGAGTTGAATCTTGTATGATTTTTTTTTCAGAGGTAATAACTAACGGAACTATGGCTATTTTTGCATGCTTCTTAAACTCGCTATTTGTTTTATAACTCCTTTCAATCCAGTTATGCGGTATCCTTTTATATCTAAAATAGGATCGAACTTTTATAGAGTAAGGTGATGGTTCGTTGCCATACACAAGATACTTTTCAGTCACTACTTTAAGCCTCTAATACTGGGTAACACTTGTTGAATAATGGAATCTAAGCCTGTTTCGCTCCGTTGATCATCTTTAAAATAACTGTTCCATACAACAACATAGTCTTTTTTTGGGTTTGTGATGAGGCCTTGTCCAGCCCAACCCCCTTTGTACAAGTCACCATTCTCATAAACCATATCCCACTGATAAACATTATATTTTAGCTCTTTGGGTATTTTCCTGGCGCCCTCTGCACGAATCAAACTAGGCCTTCCTTCATTTAATAGATATGCGATGTGCTCTTCTGAAATGATACGTTGATTAGATACAGTTGAATAACTGGGTGTAAATAATAGGCCAAATCTGGATAAATCTTTTAGTGTTGTTAGCAGCCCGCCATGCATAACAGGAATACCATTTCTAGGAGCAAAAATGGCAGCATCACTCTCGGTCCCTATTTTTGTCCATATCATCTCACTCAAGGCATCTTGAAGTTGCATGCCAGTTATCTTTTCAACCAGCCAACCTAAAACAAATGTATTAACTCCGGAGTAGCTATAAACCGTTCCTTGCTCATAAAGAGAGCCAAAATTCATATTCGCTATAAACTCATAAGGGTTACTAGGAGATGATTCATCCCAATAACCATCTCCCACAGCCATTGAATAAAGGTAATAACAAGATTTTTTATTTGTATAATTATCTGGACAGTTAATGCCTGTCGCCATATCAAGAATGTTGTTAATAGTAATGTTTTTAAAATCAGAATTCTTAAGTTCCGGTAGATAGAAGTCAATAGGTAAGCTAATATCAATCTTATTTTCTGCCTCAAGAATTGCTATCAAGCTGGATACAATCACTTTTGTGACGGACCAGTGAACTGGTTTTTCATGTGGTTTCATTCTGGGGTAGTGCTCAAAAACAACCTTCCCTTTATGCAAAATAACTACTCCCATAGCTGTGGATTGTTCGCTATCAAGAAACGCTTTAAACCCCATACTTCCTGTTTTGGTTTTGATCTGTAATACATCAATATCGCTATTAAGATTGCTTTCTAGTTGTTTGACTGCACCCTTCCTATAAACCGTGACTGTTGGAAAAACCTTATTGAGGTTTTTAAAATTCCATAGCATGTCTTTTCCATTAACCGTCCACCAAATATCGTCTTTACGCAATCGCTCTATTTGATTTATGGTTTCATTAACACTTGGATTCACGGAAATCACTTGTGCATGAGCATCAAAAATAAAAACTAGCCAAAGAAGACAGAGGCCTTTGTTTTTAAATTTAACCGTCATTTTAAGATACTCATTTTTATCGCTTTGGCTGTTCATCAAAGAAATTGAATTGTAGACTGTTTATTGTATATCGGAATAACAAAAAATAGCATAAGGTGAGTAATTGATTCGTTCATTAAGTCGGGGCTTGGACATCATCGCAATATTTAATAAAAGCGATAGTGCTAGCGCATCTGAGATTTCAAAAAAGTTAAAAATGCCTAGATCCACCGTTTATAGGATTCTTGAAACCCTAACTGAAAAAGGGTTTATCTATCAACATGCTTCTGATCGAAGGTTTAGGTTAACCCAAAAAGTTAGATCGCTAAGCGATGGATATACGGATGAAGATCATATGGCAAATATTAGTCGCAAATTTTTAGAGAAATTTACTCAAGAGCATAATTGGCCTGCAACATTAGCGACAATTTCGGGCATTAATATTATTGTTAGAGAAAATACAGATCAACAAAGTCCTTTTGCTGCAGAACAGTTTAGTATCGGCTATAGAATGCCAATCCTAGAGACAGCCTCAGGCTTATGCATTCTTTCGTATATGCCAGTAAAAAGAAGGAAGCTCATACTAAAAACACTTGCAAAAATAAACAAGGACTCTAAACAACCTGTTAACAATTATGCAGTTTTAGAGAATAAATTTATAAAAATTGTAAACCAAGGTTTTGCGGTAAAAAATAGAACGAGGCGTTTTGACGATCAAACAGCTTTATCTGTACCTATTATTACAGAAGAAGACACCGTTCGTGGAGCATTAACAGTTCGTTACTCAAAATCAGCAGTTGCTTTGGACCAAGCGGTAGAAAACTTTGTTCCTAGTTTAATGAAAATTTCTCAAGGAATTGCTTCAAGAATTAATCTTCACATTAACAGGCAACAATCTCTTAAAAATAAAGAGGATTATTAACGAGATCTAGGAATATGCTCTTGCTGGCATGTTGCATACCAATCAGTTAAATCAGATCTAGTTGTCCACCAAACTCCTTCGAGTTTTTGTGCTTCTTGGATGAACTCTTTAATAGCCCTAATTCGATAGGCTCTTCCACTGACATGTGGGTGTAGCCCAACATTCATGATCTTAGCTGTTGTTGTGCTTTCCTCATAAAGCACAGACATTTCCTCCAATAAAATATCTCTAAACTCATCTGTGGTGTGCCCTCTTCTTGTCAATAAAGTAAAATCATTAATCTCATTATTATATGGCACAGCTGTTATTTCTCCCGATGGCGTCTCAATCATATAGGGTTGATCATCGTTCATTGTGTCGCAATAAAACTTAAGTCCATTTCTCACCAGGATATCTGCAGTATTTAGGGTGCCCCTAAGAGATGAAGACAGCCACCCTTGTGGTTTAGTTTTTGTTGTTTCTTCAAAAACTTTTAACGTTCTTTTTATCAGTTCTTCTTCTTTTTTAGGGTTGTTATAAAAATTAGTTAATAGCTCGCCTTGCTCAAAATTATGAGGTATGAGTTCATACCCTCTTTCCATTGCAGCATCAACCATTTCTCGACGCCTATTACAGGTCTCAGCATTAACAGTGCAACCCGGCTTTATGCCCAGACGATCAAACAATTCAAACAATCTCCAGACTCCCACTCTCTGTCCATACTCTCGCCACATATAGTTAGGGAAATCCGGAACATTGCCGGGAAGAAGATCCGGTAGTATTGGGGGTCCACCTGCATAATAAGGTTTATCTGTTTTTTTAGTTAGGTCCCATGTTTCTAAATTAATTGTAATAATAATGGCAAGCTTTTTGTTTTCAGGCAAGAGAGTTTTCCTCTATTTACAATAGGTATGTATGGATACTTCATTTTAAAAGGATGTCAGACAGGTCATATCATTACAATAATAAAAATCAATCTTTCCCAAAATTGCTACAACCAAAAAAATAAAAACAAAGCATTGTAGAAATAATTTAAGATAGAATTAAAAAGAATAATACGGGTTTAATCAGTTATGAAAAGAAGGGATCTCTTAAAAACAACACTAGCGGGTGGAGCTCTACTTCCACTAAGCATGGATAGCACTGCTGCAAAAACCCCTGAAGCTGCCTCTTTAAAAAACCATCAAAAAGGAGCAAACATTCTTCGTGGTGGCCCTTTAATTAACTTAGAGCGTGCCTATAAAATTATGGCAGAAGAAAACCTGGATGGGCTTATAGTTACAAGACCAATAAACTTTTACTATTTCACTGGCTACCATGATCATTTGGCAGTTCGGCATGATGCTCCGAGCTCTTTTGCTTTAATAACACGGGATGAAAAGCAGCCGATTAGCATTATTATGAACCAGTTTATCTACTATTTTTGTGTTGCTGATAGTAATTTTAAATGGCCTTCTGATGTTTACCTTTTTACTGGGTGGGACAAAAAAATAATGGACACAAGTCTTGATAATAAAATATTGAATAAGGAGCCCAAAGCAAGCCCACCTTTTGTTTTTCAAGATAAAAAACAAGTGCCCCAGGGCTACATTGAAAAGAATCGATTAGATAAGCTTGATATAGCGCTTGAGAATATTCCAGAAAGCGCTGATGCGAGATGGGCTCTGACTAAAGCAATTCGAAACAATGGTTTAGAAAAATCAAAAATTGGCATTGATCACCCTGTAATAAAAAAAGTTATTACTGCCTCCGGCCTTAATATAAAAACAATAGATGGTGATCATGCAATTCGTAAAATAAAATTAATTAAAACGCCTCGTGAAATAGAGTTAATGCGTATCACAGCAGAAAACAATGCAACCGCTGCTCTTAATGCGGTCAGAGCTGTTAGGGCAGGGGCGAATCATTTNGAACTAAAAGCATTNTTTTTTANTGAGTGTGCAAAACTTGGAAACATGCCTCTTTTGATGCAAATTGACAGTGTTAATTCAGAGGTTTTTAATACTGAACTCAAAGATGGAGATGCTTTTGCAATTGATGGTGTTTCACAAGCCTTTCATTACACTGGAGATTATGGGAGAACGATTTTTCTAGGAGAGCCCAGTCGTTCAATGAAAGATGCTACTGACGCTATAGCGATTGGTTGGGATGCGGTGAGAGAAAAACTAAAGCCAGGTCTTCGTTATTCAGAGATTAGAGCGATTGGTCGTGATGCAATAAAAAAATCAGGTTATAACTTTAATGTTGCTGTGACCCCTCACAGTGTAGGCCTTTCTCATACGGATGANCCAGGAAGAGATGGTCCGGGCTCATACTGGGTCAAGGATGACTTGGTGTTAGAAGAAAACATGATTATCAGTGTGGATATGCCCGTGCTTCACACGGGCATTGGTGGTTCAGCTCACCTTGAAGATCTCACACTAATTACCAAAGATGGTGGTGAACAAATTAACAATATTGGNGATCGTATCGTTATTATTTAAGTGGTTTTAGAAGCTGTATGTGGCTTTCACTCCATAATATCTTAAATCAGGAAGTCCCCCAGTTAGAACTCTATTCACACTTGGAGGNAAGTAAGCAAAATCAATTAAAAACTGATAATTGGTAAAGGTTTTATCATTAGTAAGGTTTTCTCCAACCAATTCTAAGCGAAGGTTATCCTTCACAATTCCATACCTCATATTCACTCGATTGCTTGACCCTGTTTCAGTCACGTTTGCATCAGTTGCATAACTGCTGCCTGTGTGAAGAAGGTCGGCTCTTAAATACCACTCTGTTCCATTGCTCATTTGTCCATCAAGAGTTCCTGAAAGAGATCGTTGTGATTTTGGGTTTCTTTGTTTTCTCTTGCCCATACCACTTATATCTGATGTTCCTAAGAGAACAGTACAGTCAGCACAATCTGTAAGTATTTTTATATCAGAGTCGTTATTACTTATTGTTGCTTCTAGTTTAAAGTTATCTGAAACTGCCCATGCGCCCTCTATTTCATAACCAGATAGGTCTATTTCTCCACCGGTAGCTGTGCCGCCATAAAAAATATCACCTACAAAAGCACCTGCTGCTTGTTGTGCGCTCCAATCCCCTTGATAAATAGCTGCCTGCATCCAAGCTCTACCATCCATTAATGAGGCTTTAATTCCAAATTCGGACATCTCTAACTCTTCTTCTTCAACCTCTTTATAAATACCAGACAAGGCGAGTTGATCAAGAACAGATTGTGACTCTCCAAATAAATTAACATTGAAGCCGCCAGGTCTTGTTCCTTCTCCATAGCTTGCATAAAGTGTCACATCATCATTCATTTGATAATCAAGAGCTATTCTTGGAGTGGTGCTATTAAAGGTTCCTGATACAAATTCTGCTCCGCTTGATCTTGCTTCTTGAACGTCATCTTTTTGTCTTCTGCCTTCTAGGTTGATTGTTAGGTCGTCTGTAATATCATATTCAACTGCAGCAAAAAACCCCGTTGTATCAATATCAAATACGTTACCAAGGCTCAATGATCTGACTGAGCTAAAGATATGAAAACCACTGGTTCTCTTTCCTTCAAAACTAAACTTACTTACCCCCAACAACCATCTTAATCTTTGATCTTGAGGAGAACTAATTCTAATTTCTTGGCTGAAATCTTTTAAATCTCTACCATTAAGAAGTGACACATCTCTGAGTGAGTCTGGTACATCTGTATTNTGCCTTCTATCAAGATCGTCCAATGCCATCCATCGATTATCATTAGAAGCTGTTATAGAGGTAACACTGATGCCGCTATCAAGTGACCAATTCATAATCAAGCTGGCTTGACTGGCTTCTCTAGCAAAACCAAACCCATTAAGAAATGGATTATCAGTAATAGTGTCTATACTTAAACCTGCTGTTGGAACACCATTTAATAGGCTTACTTTATTGGGGCTCATTTGAGCATCATACTGAATGTTGGCATCTTGAGGAAAGGGCGCTACACCACAAAACCAGTTATTGGTTCCATTTCTAGCTGCCAATGATGAGTTAGGTAAATTACAATTAAAAAGTGCTTCTCCATTGTTAACACCATAGCCAAAAGCTGCACCTGGGCCATCTTCATCTTCCCAAGTATGATAACGAAGCTTCGCATTAAAATTATCGCTTGGTTCAAAATATAGGGTTCCCGCAAAACTGACCGTACTTCTTTCACCCAGCTTTAATGTTGGTGAATTAGCTGCTGTATATTGCCCATCAGTATCTTGAGAGCTAATCGCTATACGATATGCTGTTGTATCATTGATGGGGCCTTCTGTAGAGAATCCAAGGTTTGTGGTTCCGTATTTTCCTACTTCAGCAACTAGTTTGCTTTTAGACTCTTGGCCAGGGGTTTTTGTTACGTAGTTAACAGCTCCTGAAAGTGTCGCTCTACCAAAGTATGCGCTTTGTGGTCCTCTGACAACCTCGATTCTTTCGGCGTCTTCAAGGCCTGCGATCACACTACCATGCATTGGTGCGCCGTCGACAAAAACCGTGGCTGCTTGTTGATGATCATTTTCTTGGCTGATGTGCATGCCTCTAATGACAAGTATTCTATTGGATCTATCCGCTCTTCCAACAGAGTGTTCTGCAAAATGGAAGCCTGGTGTAAATGCAATAATATCTTTGAATTCGCTTATTCCTTTGTCCTCGATGTCACTAGCGCTTAATGCTGTGATTGCTAATGGGACATCAAGTATATTTTCTTCTCTTTTTCTTGCGGTAACTACAATCTCCTCCACCAAAGACAAGCCGTCTTGTGCGATTGTGGTTTCAGAAGTAGTTAAAGTTATACAAAAAGTAGTTACTAATACTGTTAAATATCCAATTAATGAATTTTTTAGCTTCATTTTAAACATTACAATTCCCCGTTGTTAGTTTGTTGAACAAGGATAGCCAATATAGGTATAGCTCACAAGATAAAAAAAATATGTCCTAATAGTGGACAATGGATAATATTAGAAAAAACTAAAAATCTTGACGCTTGATTGGAGTCGTTTTTTCTTTACTTTGGTTTAAGGGTTGGGTACTTCCCAAGCGACAACATTAAAATGCCGCTGATAGCAGACATTATGGCAACGGTTTTTAACACTAATGTATAATTACCAAAATAATCAAAAGCCATACCAAAAGCTGCTGGAGCTAAGCCCGCACCAATAGAGAAGAATATATAAAGCGCTCCATATAGTTTTCCATAGTCATGGAGCCCAAAATAGCGACTCACCAAGAAAGCTAATAAATCTAACTCTGCTCCAGCAGCTAAACCAATAACAATCATAGCAAGTGAAACCATGGTTATTGAAGGCATTGCAGTGCTGAAAACATAGATTGAAAAAATAGGTGCTGTCAAAAATATTGCTGCTATTAATGGAGCCCAAAAGTAATCCACTAAGAAGCCCACGACCAGCCTTCCAGAAATGACACTAAGCCCTATAAGTCCCGCATATTTCGCTGCCTGCTGAAGTGTTTTACCTTGATCAATAAGCATTGGAACACTATTGGTGATAAGGCCCGATATTGCAGCTGCTGCCAAGACCAAGGCAATTCCTATGGCCCAAAAATGATAGCTCATGATTGCTGCTCTATATGAAGTTATCTGATGGGTGTTTGTTTCTTTTTGTTTTTTATTTTTATTCTCTTTCATACCATTATTATTGGACTCAAAGAATAGAAAATAGACACCTGGCAAACCAATTAATGTAATAGTGAGTGCTAACATCACATAAGTTTTTTGCCAACCAAACTCTGTAATCAACCAAGTAACATAAGTTGGTGCAAGTGTTGCAGCAAAGCCTGTGCCGGCTAATGTTATCCCTAGTGCTATTCCACGATGTTTGTCAAACCAACCATTTACCACTCGTGTCCAGGTGACAGGCAAAGTACCTGCCGCCATAACAGACATAATGGCCCATGCAAGATAGTAAGAGGACAGTGATGAGGACAAGAAGTAAAAACTACTCATCGATAATCCATATAATGGAATGGAAATGAGTGCCACTCGACGAGCCCCAAAACGATCCACTAAAACACCGACAATAGGAGCTGTAATAATAGCCATTAAAATCATAATGCTGACGCCCAATTGGACATCACCTCTACTCCACCCTGTGTCATTAGAGATACTCATAACAAAAGCACCATGAGTATAAAAACTAATTGAAGACAAACCACAACCTGCTCCAATCATAGCGCCTATAAGAGGTTTTAGGCCTATAAAGAATTCATTATTTGTACTTCTCTCATTTAATATTGAGACATAAGGCTACCAAACCCTTCTAACTGATCATTGATAGTGTTATTTCTAAGTGCATGCCAATATGTTGCTGTATTAATCGCTATAACTGGTTTTTTAAACTCAGCCTCAAACTCCTCAACCAAATGGGCCATAGGGAGGTTTGTTCCAACTTGAACCAACGCATCAACACCTTTGTCATTAATTTCATGCATTTTTTGATGAATTATATTTTTTGGGACCTGGGCAATTTGTGTCCAGCTGGGGCACTCCAAACAAATATCTGTTACAACATCAAACCCCATTTCTTCAAAATAATGGCGAACCTGTTGATTGGCAGCTGGGAAATAAGGGGACACAAACCCTATTCTTTTAACTCCGCTAAACATTTTCAGTGCTGATGCTGTCGCATGTGAGCCAATGCTTACAGATAGATTAGACCTCTTTTCAACCTGTCGCTGAAAATCATCAGCGCCCTTAGACCCTCCATAAAAAGTAATAGCAGACATTCCCATCACCAAATAACTTGGTGAACAGGTCATTACGCTGTCTACCGCTTCTAAAACATTATTTGCTATAACAAGCGTTGCGTTCATAAATGACTCATTACTGACAGCATCTGCATTGGGGGTTAATATTCGGCTGTAATGGTTGGTTACCCCATCAGGCCTCATGTCATCAAATTCTGGCTGAACAACCGTGTTTGTCGATGGTCCTAAAATACCAAACAAACCTCTCCAACCTAATATATCACTCACTCTATGTCCTTTTCTCTTTGAAGGCTATTCGTCATTGATTGCTCCAACATATATTCTTTTCTTTTGGTTTTGTCGGCTTGAATAATTCTCATCTCATCCCATTGGGATTGAAAATTTGTCTCTCCACTCTCTTCTATCATTTTTTTATTTTTGATTGTTTGTCTTTGTATAAAATCATTCATAACTGCACGTCTCTGTCTATCAAACTGTCCTAGCAAATCTTTGCTATGTTTATGGTTTATTATTAAACCTAATTTTTGAGATAAATTCCAAGCATCATGCAACCCGCTATTCATGCCCAATCCACCCAGTGGATTATTGAGGTGTGCTGAGTCTCCTATAAGAAGTATGCGTTGATGCGTCATTTTATCAACAACTCTTTGGTGCACCCTATATATAGTTCTATGTATTGTTTCTACTTTTTTTGACTCTCCTAGAACCCTTTGGAAGACACTGTGTATGTTTTTGTTAGCCACAATATCAGCATCTTTCATATTGTTCTCAATAGGAACTAGAATTCTCCAGGCAGAGGGGGCTTTTAGCAGGACAAACCAATCTTTTGGGTCTGAAACATAATTAACATAAGCTAAATCATTAAAATAGTTTTCTACACTCTCCTTTGTGCTAAGGGTCAAAAACTTCTCCTTGTAAGTGAACCCTGAGAAATCAATTCCCAGTTGCCGCCTTACAATGCTGTTGGCACCATCAGCCCCTATTAGATAACTTCCTTTATAGGTTCTTATGCCATCAGGTGTATTAACCTCAACGCTGGTACCCACATTGTTTTGGCTAACCTCTAAGACCTTATGGTTAAATAAGATTTCTGCATGAGGGTGTTCTTCTAGCTTCTCAGCCAACATCCTTGCAAACTTATATTGTTCACATTGGAGTCTAAANGGGAACTCTAATCTATCGCTTAACTCGCCAAGGTTNAACTCTAAAACCTCCTCTGAGGAACGAATACGATATTGAAAAATAGGAGCTTTTAAGCCTTGAGCTATCAAGGGTTTTGCTAAACCTAGTTGGTCTAAATATGACAAGGTGGGTGGATGAAATGTTGAGGCTCGCATATCAGTTTCACAGTGTTCAGCTGACTCTAGAACCAATACATCAATCCCCTGCTCAGCCAGACAAAAAGCAACAAAAGTGCCCACAGGTCCAGCTCCAGCAATAATAATTTGATTTCGTGTCATAGTGTTTGTTTTTTTATGCCAAAACTTAGGTCGCCATATTTATGGTGCTTAAGTTGCGGCAAACAACCAGGATTTAATACTTCGTCTTAAATATTATAGATATGTTGATGTGGATCAATTGATTATCGTTTTAATTCCCAATAGTGGGCAAGAGAAGAGCGTTAGCGTTTTAAAAGCAGGTATGGCTTATAGTTTGCCATCCTCTCTGAGCTTCTTCCTTATTTTAGTAGCACTAATAGATGCTACACCCTCATCAAAAACCTCCTCTTCGATAGCATAGCCAACACCTCGACCATAGGAAATATTTACAACATTAGGCACCATCATGATCTCATAGTCATCGCCTTTCTGAAAACCATCCTTNCTTAGGCCTTCTTCTATATTCTTACAGACNTGATCCCAATCAAACGGATTATCATCTTGTCCGTCNCCNCCTGAGGCTCCCTCGACATCCCTAACCTGAATAATCACCTGCCCTGTTTTAGCAAAACACCTTTTAAATAATTCTTGGTGGCCTTGATGCCATGGCTGCCACCTACCCAACATCTGTACCGTTGGTTTTTTCCAATCAAACATGTTCTAAAATCCTTTTGGCAATGGTTGTNTGGTTGGTTTCATTCCACTCTTTAATATGAAAATCAACACTGTCTGGGTCTTCAAATATTTTATTGGTGTCTTCAAACCTTCCTTCTTTAATGGTGTCCATAAATATAACGATATCGGGTTGAAAAATATCTCTTGTTTCCTTCGTAGGGCAAATAAAATCACAAATAACAAACCTTGAGTGTGATTTCTCAAAATCGGCAAACGACTTCATTCTTAAGCTCTGCCTGAGTCGGCCTTCTGTGCTAAAATCCCAATCATTGGCCATTTTACGAACCTGGTCTGCGTTATACCAAGCCGAATGCAACAGTGGTTGTAGTCTTTCCGCCAGGTAAGTTTTACCGCTCCCAGGCAGTCCCATAATTAAAATTTTCATGAAAGGTTATCCATAGTAAATATAGGGTATAACTATTTTAAATATTTTTCTCTGTTCTTAAAAACTTGAAAAAACACCAGGTCGCTAATGCTGATAAGATATGCCAAATACCATGGGGTTGTATCAGTGAATCAGGTCTGCAGTACTGTGTTTCTGGAACGCCCTGAAGCCAAATAATAAAAGCGGTTATATAAGAAAACATACCTAAGAAAAACCAAGGGCTGTAGGTCCTTTTTTTCTCTGGTTGCTTGGGGGATAAAACGGCTGGAAGCCAAAAGAGAATTATCCACCAATATTCAACTAAATTGGTGAATATTTCTGCTGGCATGATGCCAAAAACAGCAGCAACAACAAAGCCAATCAAGCCTGATGCCCATCTAAATGCTGGCGACCAAAAAGAAAATAATGTTTCGGAGATTATCCACAAAGCGATAGAGGTTCCAAATAAATCAAAACCTATCCCTAAATCGGAACCAAAAAACCAACTAACTCCAGCAAAAGAAAGAACTATAAAGGTGTATGTTCTGAAAAACTGCTTTGAGGTCCACCGACCCATTTCACTAACATTAATCAACCAAGGCAGTGTTATGTACATAACCATACTTACATTATCAATCCATTGGCCCCAATAAGTATGGGTGCCATGCATCAGCATTGAGCCAGGACCTAAAAAAAGAGCTGCGCCAGCATAGACTTTAGCTACAGTGGTTAGCCCATGAAATTGATTGGGTGTATTTTTGCTTTTCTCGTCTTTTGTTAAAACAAAAAACATGCATAAGCCCGCAAACATAAACCCTAAATTAGATAAAGCATTAACCGGTTCTCTAAAAATACCATCACTTACCCTCTCACACCATCGAGACAGGCCTCCAATTGTCATGCCTGGCTCTAATCCAATCATATTTGTGGAAAAACCTAATGTAATATAGGTCAGCATAAAAACTATGGATAAAACTAAAGCAAGATTAAATGGTTTTTGATGCATACATGCTCTTTGTAAAAGATTTTATTTTCTCACATTTTCAATCAAACATAAAAAAACCAGCTATTGGTTAAAATAGCTGGTTTCTATTTAATGATGAGATTTATTGTTCAGCAGAATAAAAAAGCTGGCATGATTCATATGTATCTCTCACAACTTCATCAATAAGTGAGGATGCTTTAAGGTATTGTTGCCCCCATTCTGCACCTGCAAAATATTCGTCTATTAGCCTCCCTGCCTCACTAGAGTTTGGAGATACCCCCCGCAATAAAAAAGTTCCTGTTTCATGAACACCTCCACCAAGCGGTTGGAAAATACCCATATTAAAATCATGACCTGCATTTCTAATTGCTGTCTCTAACTTTGTTGCTGCAGCAATATAAGCGGGAATATTTTCAGGTTTAATTTTTACACGCGTCACTCTTTCAAAACCAGGACTCAAAACGAATGGTTTTAGCGGCTTCCATGCCACTCTATACTTAAGGGTTCTAAGCTTTGCCAAGTCTTTTGATGCTTCATCAAGATCATAAGCTGTGGTTTCTTCCATGGCTCCTCTTACATTAGAGTGGGCACTCCAAACGAACATTTCTCCATTATAATCTTGGCCTGTTATAGTTACACAAACACCAGCGGCGGCGGCATTAAATCCCCTAAAAAGCTCTGGATTATTTTTTAAATGCTTGATATAGGCTGAGACGTCTGGCGCCTGAACCATAACAGTTGTAAAACTTCCTTCGCCGGGTCCAGCAAGATTATGGCCATCCGCAAAGGCGTAAAAGGGCAAGATTACAACTACGGATAAAATAAACTTCTTCATATTACTTCCTTATTTTTTATAATGTCATTATTAAATCATAGCAACATAAAAAATTCTTAAAAAGAAATTCTTAAGTACAGGGCAAAGAACCATAAACAATGCAACCACATAATTAAAATCTATCATGAGGCAAATAATAGCTATAGGGGGTGGTGGTTTTGGCAGGACAATACACTCTAAACTAATCGAAGAGTACATTCTAAATCAGTCTACTCNAAAGAGTCCTAATATCTGCTTTATCCCAACGGCAACTGGTGACTCGGAAGATTATATTGAAAATTTTTATCGTGTTTTTTCTAAACTTAACTGCAAACCAAGCCANATTAGCTTTTTCAANCGGACCACGGATCTTAAACTACATATTGGAAAACAAGACATTGTATTTGTTGGTGGGGGCAATACAAAAAGTATGTTGGCCGTATGGGGGGAGTGGGGGCTGGATAAGCTTCTTAAGAGTGCTTATAAAAAAGGCACTATTATGTGTGGTGTCAGTGCAGGGGCTATTTGTTGGTTTGAAAATGGCTTAACCGACTCTTGGGAGGATGAATTAAAACTAATGCCTTGTTTGGGTTTTGTGCCTGGTAATTGTGCGCCGCACTATGATGAAGAACCAGAAAGAAGACCTGCAACAAAAAAACTATTGGTTGAAGGAAGAATCTCTTCCATGTACGGAGTTGAGGGTGGTGCTGCACTTCACTTAATAAATGAAAAACCCATTAAAACAGTGCAATTTGTAAAAGAAAAAAATTCTTACATTGTCTCTTATAGCAACAATATATTTGATGAAAAAAAATTTAAAGCTGAAAGTATAGTTTTGTAANTATCTAACTACGTCCCTCTAAAATAAACTTAGTTGTTGCCGCTATTTTTGGAACCAAAGTACATATTTGCCCTTGCTAACAAGTCGGGTCCTACTAAATAAGTGCCCACAAAAAATGAAGTCCAGCTTATCGTGTAGGCGATGGTTGTATATGCGGCTTTTTCTTCGACAGAAAAGTAACTATTAAGGGCTATATAGCCCAACAATGGATAAACTAAAAAAGAACCAAGAAATAAAACTATACCGCTAATTTGTTTCATAATTTTTCCTTTTAATCGCTATTAATTAAGCTTTATAGATTAAGACTATATCTTTTTTTGGAACCTCATATACCCAGTTTCTTTGGGAGGCGATAATTTCAAATGTTCTTTCTGAATAAAAAACCACATGTGTTGGATCCCTCCTATAGTACCAATCTTCAAAGGCATCTCCAGTGGTTAAAAAACTAGTCATAATTGCCAGCCATCCTTTTGGTGCCAATAAATTGTTTAAAGTATCAAACTCCTTAAAGGGATCAAAGAAGTGTTCCACCGTCTCTGAAGAGGTTATAAAATCATATTGTTTAGAAAAAACGCCTTTATTAGGAAAAAAGAATGGGTCATACAGATCCACATCAAAACCATCTGACCTCAACATATCAGCGAGTGCTGGACCATGCCCACAGCCAAAATCTAGTCCTTTGCAATTTGGTGATAGTTTTTCNTTTAATGGCNTTGAAAGCCTTGAGAGAAAANCNCTATAGTTTTTGTCATCAACCCTATTGTTATGTTCTAGGTAGCGCTCTTTTTCTTCTGTCATACTTATATAGTGTTTTTGATCTAAGAATTTCGCAGAACAATTGTCACAACTCCAATATTCCTTATTGTCTCTGGTTTTAAAGGTTTCTGTCGACTTGCTTTTGCAAACAATGCACTTCATTCCTGATTTCTAGTGTTTGGTGGTCCAAAGAGGAAATGCAACACTTCATTAAAGTGTTCGGCTCTTCTTATGTCTTTGGCTATCTCTTGCCAAGCCATAAAGGTTATTTTTACTGGATTAAAAGTATTAACATTGCTTACTAACCCATACTTTACAGGCTCTTTTTCTGGCTCGAATGTTCCAAACAGTCGATCCCAAACAATCAATAAGTTTCCGTAGTTTTTATCAATATACTCTTCGTTTGCTCCATGATGAACCCTGTGGTGAGA
>JGI26060J43896_10000160_pt1 | contig 23344 bp, 24 predicted proteins | sample MarorgKNORR_S2LV_6_FD_43896 | JGI IMG/M metagenome (IMG submission 43896) | reverse complement strand
CAGGGTTATAATTGAACCGTAATATTCGGATTTTTATTATTAAAAATAATTATAAAGGAGAAGAATTTTGAAACAAATTTATCAAATGCAATCATTTAGTTTGCAAAAAATAATCTCAGGAATACTTCTGAGTTTTTTAGTTTCATTAGGCATGTATAGTCAGCCATCAATGGCTGCAGGGCACAAGATACTTAATCTTACAATCCTCCATACTAATGACTTTCATGCTCGTTTTAGACCGATCAGTAAGTACGACAATAATTGTTCTGCGGAGAGCAATGCTGAGGGTAAGTGTTTTGGTGGTTCAGCTCGATTAATTTCAGCAATTGAAGATGCTCGTGCAAGACATGAAAATACAATACTTTTAGATGGTGGTGATCAATTCCAAGGTACGCTTTTCTATAATTTGTACAAAGGAAAGGTTGCAGCAGAAATGATGAATAAATTGCAATATGATGGCATGGCTGTTGGAAACCATGAGTTTGATGATGGGCCTGAAACATTGCGAGCTTTTATGGATGCGGTGAATTTTCCTGTTTTAATGGCAAATGCTAATATTGATATGGAGCCAGAACTTAAGGGTAAGCTGCAAAAATCAACGGTTATAGAAAGAAGTGGCCATAAAATTGGATTAATTGGAGTTGTTACAGAGGATGTTGTTGACTTATCAAGTCCTGGTCAAAATATTATATTCACTGATGCTATTTCTGCCGTCCAAGCTGAAGTAGATTCTTTAACAGCTGATGGTGTAGGCATAATTATTCTTCTATCACACTCCTCATATGAAATAGATAAAGAAATTGCAGCAAATACAACAGGTGTTGATGTTATTGTTGGAGGCCATGATAATGCCTATCTATCAAATGTTAGTGATAGAGCAAAAGGACCATACCCAACGGTAGTTAATGATACTCAGATCATTCAAGCTTACGCATATGGTAAATACCTAGGTGAGCTTTCGGTTGTATTTGGTGAGAAGGGAGAGGTTATTTCAGCAACTGGTGAGCCAATTACAATTGATGCATCAATAGAAGAGGATGGAGATATTGTTGCCCGTTTGGATGAACTAGAGTTACCAATTAACGAACTTAAAGAAACTCTTGTTGGAAATGTATCTAACCCACTTACTGGGAACAGAGAGGTCTGTCGTGCTCAAGAATGTGACATGGGTAATATGATTGCAGATGCTATGAGAGGCGCAGTAATTGATAAAGGTTATACAATTGCACTGGCAAACTCAGGTGGTATTAGGGCATCTTTAGATGCTGGTGATGTAACACTTGGAGAAATCATGACAATCCTTCCTTTTCAAAACACTTTATCTACTTTTAAAGTTACGGGTAAGCAACTTCTTGCTGCCATTGAAAATGGGGTAAGTGAGCATGAAGATGGTGCTGGAAGATTCCCTCAGGTATCTGGTATGAGATTTTCATTTGATCCAACTAGACCAGCTGGAGATAGGGTAACTTCGATTGAGACTCAAGGCAGTTATGGTTGGAGTGCGTTGAATCTATACGGCACATACGGTATGGTTTCTAATAACTTTATTCGGGGTGGTGGAGATGGATATAAAATGTTTAGATCTGCAACTGATATCTATGACTTTGGGCCAGATTTAGCAGATGTTATTGCTGATTATATTGGAGCAAATCCAGGATATAAAGGTTATACCGATGGTCGTATTAAGCAAGACTAAAAAAGCTTAATATATGGCATTTAAGGGCTGATAGCATATCAGCCCTTTTTTTTAATTTTTGGTAAATTGGGTTATAAATTCTTCAGCCTTAATAATGATGCGTTGCTTTCTTTCCACATTCATTTTATCGAGCAGTCTGGCTTGCATTGATAGCCTTGGATTAGAATCATAGAACTTTCTGTTTTTTTCAATAAAGCGCCAATAGAGCCCATCGACAGTATCACACCAGTCACCTCTCTTATAGTTACTCATCTTAAGTAAATAATTTGAACCACAGGTGTAGGGCTTTGTTGACATTAAGCCACCATCAGAGTATGTTGCCATGCCAAATACATTAGGAACCATTACCCATTCAGAGGAGTCTATATACATCTCCATAAACCACCTATAAATCTCTTTAGGATCAATCTCACAAAGGTTCATTATGTTGCTAATTACCATGAGTCTTGGTATATGATGATTGTAACCATCTTGAACTGCGGTTTTAATACAATCATCCAGTGGAACTATTCCTGTAGAACCATCATACCAATTAGAGGTAATCTTCTTTGAGTGACCCCAATAATTATGACTAAGCTGAAAATCCCCTTTAGTTTGGTAAATTCCTCTAATAAACTCTCTCCAGCCCAGAACCTGACGAATAAAGCCCTCTAAAGAATTCATTGGAATCCCAAGCTCATTAGCACTATTGAGTAATTCATCGATAACTTTTTGTGGTGATAAAAGCCCAATATTCATTGAGGCACTAATACAGCTATGAAACAAAAAGTTTTTGCCTTCTAGCATGGCGTCTTCATAGATACCAAAATTAGCCATTCTTATTTTTATAAAGTTTTTAAATTGGATTTCAGACTCACTACGTGTAACTGGAAACCAAGGATTATCAAGGCTACCAGGGTGGTCAGCAAAATACTGCTCTATAAGACTACAAATAGCATCGTGATGAATTGATCTTGTAATCTTTGGTAAATCTGGAATAGGGGTGTTGGCCGGTATTTTTTTTCTATTCTCTTCATCAAAGGACCACTTTCCACCTATGGGTTTATTTTGATCATCCATTAAGATATTGAATTTTTTTCTACCCTGTTGATAAAAATTTGCCATTCTCAAAAGCTTTTTATCTTTCGCAAAAGAGTCAAACTCCTCTCTAGAGAATAAAAACATAGGGGATTGGTGGATCTTATAATTGATATTATTATCTTTTAAGCCTTCTAAAAGAACTTTTTCAAACTCTTTATCTTCAACTTCAAAGAGATTGATTTGCTCAATATTATTATTCTTAACATACTCAATTAGGCAGTTAAGATAAGACTGTTTTTTTTGACGTTCATTTAAAAGATGATAATGGACTTTAATATCTTCTAACTCAAGCTCATCTCTATATTCTCTCATTGCACAGAGGAACAAATAAAGCTTTAACTTATGGTGTTTTTCATAGGTGCATAGACCAAAGTCCTCAGCCATAAATACATCACTACAGCCAAGATTTTTAATAATCTTAGGGTCGAAGAGTTGGTTGCCAAGAATTACAAATAGCGTTTTCATAAGTGGGTAATTTTAGTTAATTAAAATTAAAAAAAAACAAGATATTTATATTTTTTTTAATCAATGTAAAATAATTTTTTTATAAATAACTTATTGTGAATGATTATGAGGGAACCTACAGATGTTTTTGGAGAATGGGCTGAGATAGGAAAAGACAGAGGGATGGAAGACTCTCACGCAATTGCTGTTAATGAAATGATCAATTTTGCATTAAAAGAAAGATTAGAGATTGGTGAAAAATTTAGCTTTTTAGACCTTGGTTGTGGCAATGGTTGGGTGGCTCGTCTCGCAGCAAATAATGCATTATGCAGCCAAGCCATTGGAATCGATGGGGCTCAACAAATGATTAGTAATGCTCAGTCAAGAGGAGGCAAGACTAAATATATTCTAGCGGATATCAATACTTTTAACTCACCCGAGAAGTACGATGTAATTCACTCTATGGAGGTATTGTATTATTTAGAAAATCCTGCAGATATTGTGAAAAGAATTTCAGATTCTTGGCTCAACAAAAATGGGAGATTGATTGTTGGTTTAGATCACTATTATGAAAATAAAGATTCCCATTCTTGGCAAGAAAAGATTGATACTCCAATGCTGATGCTTAAAGCTGCAGAGTGGGTGCAGATGTTTAAAAAAGCGGGATTGAATGAGGTTGAGACTTGGTATTCAAATAAACATGCAGATTGGAATGGAACGCTAGTCATCACTGGAATAAAGTAAATTATTAGTTATTTTAGATAAATTCCTAATAAATCCTGAATATTGATCGTGAGCTAAAATTACTTCCGAGCTTGCTTGTTGACTTGTATTTGCCAAAGTCTTGCATATTGGCCATTTAGATCAAGCAATTGCTGATGCTTACCTTGTTCAGCAATAGTGCCATTTCCAAGAACAATAATTTGATCAGCATCAACAATTGTGGATAGGCGATGAGCAATCACCAGCGTTGTATGCTTATGCGCCAAACTAGCTAAGGCCTTTTGTACCATTTTTTCTGAATATGAATCAAGTGCTGAAGTGGCCTCATCAAAAATCAATATTGGAGGATTTTTTAACAATACTCTTGCAATCGCTAAACGCTGCTTTTCACCNCCTGAGAGTTTTAAGCCTCTCTCACCAACTAAGGTGTCATAACCTTCTGGAAGAGAGTCAATAAAGCTGTCAATAAAGCTAAGCTTTGCTGCCTGTTTAACTTCGGCTTCGGTTGCACCTGCTCGACCGTAAGCAATATTGTAATAAATACTTTCATTAAACATCACTGGATCTTGAGGTACGACTCCTAAAACGCTTCGTACAGAGTCTTGAGTAAATTGTTTAATGTTTTGCTGGTCTATGAATATTGCACCCCCTGAAATATCATAAAAACGAAAGAGCAGTTTAGCAAGTGTTGATTTGCCAGCACCAGAAGGACCTACAATTGCCACTTTTTGACCTGGTTTAAGTATAAAGTTAATATTACTTAGGACCTCATTCTTACCAGTGTAAGCAAAAGATACATTATTAAATTCAACCTCACCTTTAGAGACTTTGAGCTCTGATGCGTTGGCAACATCAGTGACCTTAGAGGATCGATCTAATAGGTCAAACATATTATTCATATCGATGAAGTTATGCTTAATTTGACGATAAATAATACCTAAACCACCTAGTGGTATAAAGAGCTGTAAGAGGAGCGCTTGAATCATAATAAGGTCTCCTAAGCTTAGGATCTTATCAACGACACCTTGGGCTGCCATAATCAAAATAATGGTCACACCGATCGCTATCACTGCACCTTGGACAAAATTAAGTGCTGTCATGGAAGTAAAACTTTTGGTGGCAAGATCTTCCCAACGCTGCATTGTCTCACCGTAACGATCTACCTCAAATTTCTCCTGATTAAAGTATTTGACGGTCTCATAATTAATCAAACTATCTACTGCATTAGTATTGGCCTCAGATTGCATATCGTTCATTTGATAGCGAAACTTCATTCGCCAAGTGGTAATGGCCAATGTTAAAGCAACATAAAAGAACACTGTTAGTAAAGAGATACCAGCAAAAAGAAGGTCATAATTAAGCCATAAAATGCCAATTACTAAAAATATTTCAAATAATGAAGGCAGAATATTAAAGACAAAAATTGAGAGTAAGGTTGATACACTTAGGGTGCCTCGGTCAATATCTCGGGTAATACCACCAATACGTCGATCTAAATGAAAGGATAAATCTAAAGTATGAAGATGCTTAAAGACGCCATGTGCAATTAAATTCATAGCGTGATAACGAACTTTGGCAAAAATGGCATCACGAAGCTCATTAAACAGCGAACTTGCTAGTCTTAAAAGGCCATATGCTAGCAACATACCAAGTGGCAATACTAAGATTAAATTGGTCTGATCAAGGCCATCAACAATCTCTTTTAGCGCAAGGGGAATTGCAACATTAGCTAATTTTGCCAACATTAAAAAACTAACAGCCCAAATAACACGAGCTCGCATTTTGAGCAAATACGGAAGAAGTTTTTTTAAAACCTTAATATCTCTAGTTTTAAAATCGTAAGCTTTAGTTTGGTTACTGCTTGCAGGCATTGAGTATCAATTTAGTTAAAAAGACTTGAATATAAGTAATGATTAATAGAAACAACATTATCAAGTTGTTTTTATTAATGATGGGTATTATTCCTTTTTAATTGATATAGAACTCAGACTTTAACTTATTATTTTCTTGAAAAAAAAGTACTTAAAAGAAGAATTATAAAAAGCATTAGAGCTATAACACCAAGCAAAATAAAGCGCCCAGAAAATGAATCTATGTAGTTTTCTTTGAAGGTTGCTTGGAAGCTTCGGTCGCTGGACTTATCCTCAAGTTCTGATATCTCCTTAAGATCGTTCTCAATTTGTTTGAGAAGCTCCTCTAGGTTGGCTGTGCTATTTTCAGAATCCTGGGAAACAGCTTGTTGATTTGCCTCTTCTAAAGAGCTATTTATTTCATCATTAGCTGTATTAAGAGAGTTTAACGGTAACTCTTGATCTCTATCATCACCTCCTGCAAAAGATGTTCCAATAACGCTAAAAGCCAGAAATAGTATTAAAAGTATTCGTTTCATTGAGTTTTAATAATATACCTGTTGGGTGAACTAATCAAAATAATAGTTGTTTTTTTTATATTTCAAATCCATTCTGTTAGTATATTGTTTAATTTAATCGGAGAAATAACTATGGCAACTTATGAATGTGATCAATGTGGTATGGCAGTTAATGCAACTTGTGCGAAGTGTGATACACCTCTAGTTGATGATGTACTTGTATTAGATGATGGCAATAAGGTTCAAATATCAAAATGTCAGAATGGTCATGGCAAAATTAAGTCACCAATGTGCTGTGGTAATGATATGTCCTGCCCAGTCTAGTATATAAAATAAATAAATATAATTAGCAAAAATAGCTATAAGCAATAGTTCTTCCTTGTAAAAATGTTAAATAAAGACGAAATAAAAAAATTCAATGAGGATGGAGCTGTTCATATCAAAGGGAAGTTTGATATGGAATGGATAGAAAAGTTAAGAAGGGGGATTGATGAAGACTTGAATAATCCAAGTTCTAGATTTGAAAGGCATACTAGAGATGACAATATGCCTGGTTATTTTGAGGATTTTTGGACTTGGGATCTATTTAAGGACTTCAAAGACTTCGTTTTTAACTCTCCAACAGCAAAAATGGCATCAGAGCTCATGGATGCTAAAAAAATTAACTTAGTAATGGATAACTGGTTTTATAGAGAAGCCGGCTCTCAGTCCGGCGCTCCATTTCATCATGATATCTCTTACTTTGATTTTGAAGGGACGATGTGTGTTCTTTGGCTACCACTGGAGCCAGTATCCAAAGAAGAGGGTATTGCTTGGATAAAAGGCTCTCACCTATGGGATAAGCTATTTATTAGAACTCGATTTAATGAAGGCCATCTAGTTGATGGTGAGGCTGGTATTGTCAATGGTAAAACCTATGATATTACCCCAGATATTCTTAATAATAAGAGTGACTATGATTTTTTGCAGTGGGACCTTGAGCTGGGTGATTGCATCTTTTTTGATATGAGAACATTACATGGAAGTTTAAACCAAGTAGTGCCAAAGAATAATATCCATAGATATACTCTTAGAATGGCTAAAGAAGGCTCTATGATTGAGTATCGAGGCGATTGGGCCCAAGAAGAAAGAGCAATGATGGAAGCAAATGGTTATCAAAATGGTGATGAATTAAGTGGCAAAATGTTTCCAACTCTCTATGAGCAGAGCGAAGTATGAATGATTTTGGTTTGACTGTTTTTGATTTAAAAAACCCTACTAGAATCTAGAAGGGTTCTCTTTAATGTTTTATTTACTCAACTAATTTTATCATTGATTGAGTTTCTAAAATAACACCAGCATTTTCTCTTAGTGTTACCATGTCGGGATCTTTTAACATATCTTGCATAACTTCCATTGCTGGAATCTCAATAACTGAGTAGACATTATTTTCATTATCATCAGCGTGACCATAAGCTAATAAATTAATATTATGTCTTTGTCTCATTGGTTCATTAGCTAAAAAGGCTTTTTTCCAAGTTTCGTAACCCTTAGATACTTCAAAATTCATAATTAATTTCATCTTTTTTGCTCCTTAAAATAATAAAAAAAAACCTGCATTAATTATACTTAACACAGGCCTATTGCACAAAGAAACAAATTTTTGATTACTCCGAATCCTCAAATGTTGCTGCTTTTTCTTGATCGGTTTTTGCTTCAAATTCTTCAGCAGACAGCATATGCCAACCAATGCAATCACCAGTTGGTGATCGACCACATCCACAAGTACCGTTTTCATTTCTGACGTTTTCCATGTTACTCCCTTTAGTAAAACTATAAAAAAAGCCAGATTAATAATAACAGCTCTGGCGGGCTGAAAGAAAAAGTGCCTCCGCGGATAAATAGCACTTAATCAATTTAATTAGCTAATAATAACTAAAAAAATAAAATTATAATGATTTAAAATATGCAATAAATACTTTAATTAGCTAACTTACTATTTCATAAAATGAAACAATACTCATTAATCGACCTTGAATCTTTTAAAGCTGTCGTTGAGGCTGGTAGTTATCATCTTGCAGCAGAGAGGTTAAATACAAGTTCAGCTACTGTTAGTCGCCGAATTAACTCTCTGGAGCTAGCTTTGGGCGTTAGATTAATTAATAGAACAACAAGAAATTTAAGCATGACTGAGGCTGGTGAACAGTACCTTGAAGATGTTAATATTATCTTGAGTGACATTGAAAGCTCTGAAGAAAAATTAAGGGAGGGTAAATCTGAGATTAAGGGAGAGCTTCGCATTTCAGCACCACTAAGCTATGGTATTAAGTGCTTATCTCCAATACTTTCAGATTTTCTAAAAGAATATCCTGATATCTCTATAAATTTACAATTAGAAGATAGACAAACAGATCTTCAGGCAGAGGGAATTGATATCGGCATTAGGATTGCATCAGAAATTAAGGATTCTACTATTGTTGCTACCGCAATTGGTTCTATTGAGTTTGCCATGGTTGCTTCGCCAGATTATATAAATAATAATGGCAATCCAAAAAATAATAAGCAATCAGAAGGCCATAGTTTTTTAGGCTACACTCTTGATAAACCTAATATTGATACTAATGATAATATTATTAACCCAATGAATCAAAACAGATTTGTAGCAAATAATGGTGAGTCGCTTCGAGATGCAGCAATCAATGGACTAGGAATTGTTGGTCTTCCAGAGTTTATTATTAATAAAGAGCTAGCAAGTGGGAAGTTGGTAAGAGTTTTTGAGGAGCACAAACTTGAGCCAGCTACTCTATATATCATCAGACTGTCTCGGCGTTATACTCCAAACAAGGTTAGAACAATGATTGACTTTTTAAAAGAAAATCTTGGAGATAATTAATTATTCTTTCACTTCTTTAAATCTTTTTTAGAGCACTAATTAAATTATCAACATCTTCATGGGTGTTGTAGTGGACCATACTTGTTCTTACAACGCCATCATCAACATCAATTCCTAGTGCTTTAAGGCATCTCCAGGCATAAAAGTTATCATTTCTTGTTGCAATACCATGTTTAACGAGATTACTACTAAGTTCCTTTGAGGACTTATTATTCATAGTAAAGGCTATCGTTGGAGCTCTATCTTTGTTTGATATTTGATTTTTTCCAATCAGATTAATATCATCTCGAGAGTTTATATAATCGAGCAAAGGGTTAGCAATCTCCATTTCATGATGAGCAATCAGTTCATTAACAGCTACAATTTTTTCCCTAACAGAGCCTTCTTGTCCTGGAAAGTGGTGCTCAAATAAATTATTAAAGTATTCATATACTCCAATCAAACAAGAAAGCTCTTCATGATTTGGCCCACCTGGATTAAGAGTGTAGGGTACGTCTCCCTCAAGAAACTCATGATTTTGATTTGGGAGTAGGTCTAAAATTTCCTTTTTTCCATAAAGTAGTCCTAAGTGAGGTCCATAGGTCTTATAAAGACTAAATGCGTAAAAATCAACACCTAGGTCCTTGACATCAGGAAAACCATGAGGAGCATAAGAAACCCCATCACCAACTATATAAGCATCATATTCATGAACTAACTTTGCAATTGCTTTAAGGTCATTAATTGAGCCAACGATATTTGAGCAATGCGTTACCGCAACAATTTTTGTTTTATTTGATAAAAGTGACTTCAGGTCATCAATTTCAAGTTCAGCAGTATTGGCATTAATTTGCCATTCTTTTATAACCATTCCATGTTCAGCAAGTCTTCGCCATGCACCAACATTAGCTTCNTGATCTTGATTTGTAACAATAACCTCATCACCTGGCTTTAAAAGACTCCTCATAGCATTTGAGAGAACATACATGTTCATTGTTGTTGAGCCACCAATAATAATTTCATCAGTTTTAGCATTAATCATTTCAGCAAATAGAGCCGTTGCCTGATCCATATTGTCACCTGCAATTGCAGAAGTATCAAACTCTGCATAGGGTTGTACTTTGGTAGAGGTCATAAAATGATTTAAATGATCAATGACATTGATGGGTACGTAGCTTCCACCTGCATTCTCAAAAAAAGACCATTTAGAGCTCTTGGGATCTTTAAAGGCTGGAAATTGTGACTTTACATAGTCAACATCTAATGCAACGGTATTTTTTGACATTGGTACTCCTTATCAATTAAGTAAATTTTTTTAAAAAACTAATTTTTATAGTCTGGCTCTTCCTTATCTAGAATTCTTTTTAGTGCATCAAAATGAAGATCAGATGCATCATATTTTTCCCACTGTTGAGCTGTTTTATGAGCAACTTCATGACTTGCTAAATGTAATTTTTGACCCGTCTGATAGGCGCCAATAAGTGTTTCGCATGATTTTTCATAAAAATAAAGATCATCAAATGCTCTGGCAATAGTTTTTGCAGCAGTAAGAACACCGTGGTTGCCCATTAATAATACTGATTTATTGCCCAGAAGCATGCTTAATCTTTTAGCTTCCTCACCAAGACCCATTCCACTATACTCATAATCAATCGCAACATTCTCATAAAAACGCATCGTATTTTGATCTATGGGTTTCATTACCTTATCATCGAGGCAGGCTAGAATAGTAGCGTATTTAGGATGAACATGAAGGATGCATCTCGCATTTGAATTTTTTCTGTGCATGGCTCCATGAATTGCCCAGGCAGTTGGGTCTGGAGCGTTAGGTTTTGACATGGTTGACTCATCATTGGTGTCAACTAAAATGATATCACTAGCGCGTATCTCTGAGAAATGCTTACCAATGGGATTTAATAAAAATTGAGATCCATCCTTAGATACTGCAAAACTAAAATGATTAGCAACAGCCTCATGCATATTGAGCCTGGCAGCCCAGCGAAATGCTGCAGCTAAATCGATACGTTCTTTTTGAAAATCATTATTCATTACATTAATTTTAACCTCAACCTTATGAGTAAGGGATAACAAAAATATGTAATATTTTTAATTAAAATAGAACCTTGAAGACCAAGGCATTAGTGAATTATTGCTTTTTTCGGGTAAACTATAATTATATTTTACTGAAGCAAAATGATGTCACTACTGCATAACCTTACTAACAAGGCAATAGCAAAATTTCCTCGAATTTTATTACCAGAGTCTGCTGATCCTCGAATTATTCAAGCTGCTGAAATAATTTCAAGAAAAAAAATTGCTCAAGTGGTTTTACTAGGTTCAAATACAAATCCACCAAAAGGTATTGAGTATATAAATATTGATGATGAAGATTTGAAGATGGAATATGCAAATAGCCTTTATGAGAGAAGAAAACATAAAGAACTTGACTTAATTGAGGCTCTGGAGCTTGTTTCAAATCCAAGCGTATTTGCTATGGTTGCTCTTTTAAGGGGTGATGTTGATGGTGTTGTGAGTGGTGCAATTACTCCAAGTCAGGAGGTATTAAGTAATGCACTTCGAATTATTGGGGTATCTGAGGGAAGTCAGCTTGTATCAAGTTTATTCCTTATGGTTTTTGATGAAAATCATAAGTCGTATGGTGAAAATATAATTTTTTCAGATTGCGCTATGAATATAGATCCTAGTTCAGAAGAGCTCGTTGAAATTGCTAAGAGTGCCTATAAGACTGCTGAATCTTTTCTTGAAGATCAGCCAAAATTAGCGATGCTCTCATTTTCTACAAATCAGAGCGCAAAGCATGCACAAGTTGATAAAGTGAGGCTCGCAACAGAGGCACTAAGGGATGAGTTACCAAAAGCTGACATTGTTGGCAATATTCAACTTGATGCCGCGTTAGATAAAAATGTATTAAAAATTAAGTATCCAGAAACTTCATTTATACCACCTGCAAATGTGTTGGTTTTTCCAAATCTTGATGCTGCCAATATTGGCTATAAGTTAGTGCAGCGTTTTTCTGGTGCAAGGGCAATAGGACCAATTCTACAAGGTTTAGCCAAACCAGTTAATGATTTATCACGAGGTTGTAGTGTTGATGAAATTGTTGATACAGTGGTTATTACAGCTAATCAAACTAAATAAGTCTACATTCCGACATAATTAGGGCCACCACCACCTTCTGGAGGAGTCCAGTTGATGTTTTGAGATGGGTCTTTAATATCACAGGTCTTACAATGAAGACAGTTTTGAGCGTTAATCTGAAAATAATCCTCACCTTCTTTTTCTAGTATCTCATAGACTCCAGCAGGGCAGTATCTTTGAGCTGGCTCATCGTAAGTAGGTTTGTTATAATTTAATGGAATATCAGCATCAGTTAGCTTTAAGTGGACAGGTTGATCCTCCTCATGATTTGTACCAGACAAAAATAAAGATGAAGTAATGTCAAAACTTAATTTATTATCAGGTGCGGGGTAGATTTTTAATTTAGAGGATTTACTTGGTTTTAATGAGTCACAATCTCTTTTTTCATCCTTGATAGTAATTGGTAGAGTATTACGAAAGATATTTGATTCAATAAAGTTATATGCTGCACCAATATAGAAGCCAAATTTATGCATTGCACTGCTGAAGTTTCGAGAAGCGTAAAGTTCTTTATAGAGACCACTATTTTTAAATAGATCATCGAAATCACAAATTTCCTCTGCAAGTAATTTATTTACATACTCAGCAGCTAGCATTCCAGATTGAAGGGCGCAGTGACTGCCTTTTATTTTGCTAGGATTTAAAGTTCCTGCGTCACAGCCAATAATCATGCCACCATTAAATTCCATTTTTACAAGAGAATTTATACCACCTTTGGTAATTGCTCTTGCGCCATAGGAGACTCGCTTACCTGATTCTAGATATTGTTTGATAGCAGGATGTTGTTTATATTGCTGAAATTCTTGGAAGGGACTATGATGTGTATTGGAATAATTAAGGTCAACGATTAGACCAACTGCAATCCTATTATTATCAAAGTGATAAAGAAAACCTCCACCTGAAGTTTCACCTGTAAGTGGCCATCCCATAGTATGAACAACATCTCCGGGACTATGCTTATTATTATCAACTTCCCAGATTTCTTTAAAGCCTATAGCAAAATGCTGAGGTGTTTTGCCTTCATCTAAATTAAATTCTTTTATTAATTTTTTACCTAAGTGACCCCTTGCTCCTTCAGCAAAGATTGTTTGCTTTGCAAGGATATCCATTCCAGGTGTATAGGTCCCTTTTTGATTACCTTCTTTGTCAATTCCCATATCACCAGTAGCAATTCCAGTAACCCTTCCACTTTTATCAGTAATGTAGTCTTGTGCAGGAAAGCCAGGAAAGATGTCAACCCCAAGATCCATAGCTCTTTCAGCAATCCATTGGCATAACTCTCCAAGTGAGATAATATAATTGCCTTTATTATGAAGGCTTTTTGGCATCATCCAAGAGGGTACTTTTATACTTTTATTGTTATTAGTAAGCCAATAAAGGTCATCCTTAACAACAGAGGTTTTAAGAGTAGGACAGCTCTTTGCTTCTTCAGGGAAAAGATCAAACAATGTTTCAGGTTCAAACACTGCACCAGAAATGATATGAGAGCCTATTTCAGAACCTTTTTCAAGTAAACAAACGGATAGGTTAGGATTAAGTTGTTTAAGCCTACATGCTGAAGCTAAGCCGGATGGACCACCACCGACTACAACTACATCATATTCTATTGACTCCCTTTCCATTTAAATCAATTCCTAGACCTTATAATCGTTCAACTCTTTTAATGCATCAAATAAATCAACTTGCCAAACTAAATCAGCCATTCTCGACATAGGTGCATCTGGATCACTATTAATGACAACGATGACCTGTGAGTCTTTCATTCCAGCAAGATGTTGGATAGCTCCGGATATTCCAACTGCTAAATAGAGTTTTGGCGCAACAACCTTACCTGTTTGCCCAACTTGGTAGTCGTTAGAAATAAATCCAGCATCTACTGCTGCTCTTGAAGCTCCTACTGCTGCATCAAGTTTATCAGCAAGTTGCTCAATTAATACAAAATTTTCTTCAGATCCAAGACCACGTCCACCAGAGACAATTCTTTCAGCTGTTGTTAACTCAGGCCTCTCTGATTGAGACTCCTGAAGAGAAATAAAGGTTGAGTTTGACTCAGGAATATCTACAGATAGAGTCTCAACTTGAGCTGATCCACCATCACTAGAATGATCAAAGGCAGTAGCTCTAACAGTCATTACGATAGTTTCATCAGATGATTCTACAGTTGCCATAATGTTTCCAGCATACAAAGGACGAACAAATGTATTATTCGATTTAATTTCGCAAACATCAGAGATTGGCTGAACATCTAAAAGGGCACCAACACGTGGAAGGATATTTTTGCTGTATGTTGAAGATCCAGAAACTAGAAATTTGTAATCACCCATAGCATCAGCAACTAATTTACTAGCAACTTCTACATTTGCATTTTCTAATGCGGCATCAACAATCATTTTGACATTACTTATCCCTGCAAGTGCAGCAACAGAAGCTGAGTTTGATGACTCATTAGTTAATACTAGTGCATCAATATTATCAGTAAGTTGAGAAGCAGCAGTAATAGCAGCTCTGCTACTAGCGCTGACCTCTGATCCATTTAATTCAATTAAGACAAGTGCAGACATTATAAGACTCCCAATTGGTTTAATTCTGAGAAGAACTCTTCAGCTGAACTTATTTGCTTCGAAGCTCTATCCTTGGTTCCTGACTCTTCAACACTGATTACTTTAATTCTTGGAGAAGTATCAATATCAAGACTAGATAATTCAATAGTTTCTAGGGGTTTTGATCTTGCTTTCATAATATTTGGTAATGAAGCATATCTTGGCTCATTTAATCTTAAATCAACAGTAACAATTGAAGGGAGACTAAGTTTTCTAGTTTCAATACCAGAGTCTATTTCACGACTAACTTCAACACTAGAAGCATCATCACTTAGTTTAAATTCAGAAATGAATGTTCCAAGGGAGTAATTCAGAAGGCCTGACAATATCTGACCAGTTTGGTTATTATCATTATCAACAGCTTGTTTGCCCATAATAATGAGCTCTGCTTCTTCACGTTTAATAATATTCGCTAGAATCTTACCAACGTGTAATGGTTGCAGATCAAGCTCAGATTCAGTTTTAATAAAAATAGCACGATCAACACCCATAGCAAGAGCAGTTCTAAGAGTATCAACTGTCTTATCAGTACCAATACTAACTGCGATTGTTTCACTAGCAGAACCACTCTCTTTAATAGTTAAGGCTTCCTCAACTGCAATTTCACAAAATGGGTTCATTGCCATCTTAGCATTAGCAAGATCTACTTGCTGTGTTTGACTATTTACTCGTGCCTGAGTATAAGGATCCAGTACACGTTTAATTGGAATAATTATTTTCATATTGAGTTATTTTTTTGTTACAAATCCCGCGAATAATACCATATAAATATGCTTTGTCTAGAGAGACAAAAACACAATTTTTTTAAAGATAAATCTTACTAAAGAAAAAAAACTTATTTTTTATAATCATTGCTTTTAATTGTTACTAATTGGAAATCTTAATTTTGCCTCAGCACCTTTTTGAATAAAGCGATTTTGAAGCGTTATCTCACCACCATGAAGTTTCATTATTTTCTTTACAAAACGAAGTCCTAAACCATTTCCTCTAACCCCAGTATCTGGTCTAGAGACAGAGAAAAATCGAGTAAATAGCTTTCTGAGAACATGATCAGGTATGCCTGGACCATCATCAAGAACAACTATTGACATAGCGGTATTTGTTTCAGATGCCTTAATAGTAATGGTGCCGCCAGTTGGGCTAAAGTCTAGAGCATTATTTATAATATTTCCAATAGCTTGTTCTAATAATATCTTTTCAGCATTTATGGTTGATTTTTTAGCAATCTCTATAACAACTTTAATTTTTTTACTGGCAATTGCTTTAATCCTAATAGGTGCATTTAAGACATCATTTACTACAGAAACAATTTTTAATTTCTCGATTCTTGTTAGTTCCTCTAACCGCTCTATTCTTGAAAGATCAAGTAATCTCGTTACTAATAGATCCATATGTTTATTTGATTCTAAAATATTTTCAATAAATCCCTTTCTCTTTTCATCACTCATTGGTTCTAATAGAACACCTGCAGTAAGTTGAATTCCAGCTATTGGAGTCCTAAGTTCATGAGCTAGAGTACTAATATATTGTTCTACATCATCTTTAAGCTCTACTTCATTTCTAGCATCTTCAATTGTCTTTGCAAGACTATCAAACTGAATATTAAGATCTGGCATAGAAACGTCCTCTCCCTTGAATAGACTAGTGGTATATTTTTGAATACGGCGGATGTTTCGAGAGATTCTATAACTCCCAAGAGCTCCAAAAATTAATGAGATTAAAAATATATAAAAAATAAATTTAAATAAATAATTAATATCTAATAAGTCCATCATTGGAGCAACAACTACAAGNGCTCCAATTACCTCGCCAGTATTACTATAAATTGGATTTGAGGCATGAAGAAACTCTGATTTATAGAACCATTCAGTGATAGCACCTCTTCCTTTTTTTGGTCCTGGAATAAGTTCTGTAACAACCCTGATAATATCTTCCTCACCCTTTAGAACCGAATCAACCTGATTAAGGACACGCATATCTATACCAAGAGCTAGACCCCTTGAATCAAGAACAAGTAGGCCATCCTTATTTGTGACGTAAATAGCAAGATTCTCAAGTTTTTGATTGGATTCAATGGCTACAGTATTCTTTTGTGAACGCAAATAATTAACCACTAGGCCTTCAAAGGTTTCTAAATCAATTTCACCATCTTTATTATTTTGAGAAGCAACTCTACTCATTAAACTTGAAACTTCAATCATCACTGATTTTGCAGATTCGATACTAGTTCTATAAGCAAAAAACCAAACTAATGTTGAGCTTACCAAAAAGTAAAGTATAAAAAGTTTGGTTCCAATATTTAATTTAAAGTGTCTCATTCAATAAGACTGTATCCAATTCCCCTGTGAGTCTCAATATACTCCGCCTTATCATCAATTTTTTTAAGACTCTTGCGGATTGACTTTATATGAGTATTGATTGTTTTTGTATCTGATCCATGGGGACTATCCCACATAATATTCATCAAATCCTCTCTTGAATGAACTCTATTAGGGTTTTTAATTAAGTGCGATAAGATTTTAAATTCTATAGGAGTAAGAGTTAGCTCAATTTCATTAAATACAACTCTTTGCATGGCCTGATTAATACTGAATTTAGAATCACCAGGAGTTGCGTTTGGACGATTATTTCTTAACTGGGAGCGAACATGAGCCACTACTAATCTTGGGCTTAATGGCTTTGTCACATAAGCATTTGCACCCAATCCCTCTAGACCAAGAACTTGGTCAGACTCATCATCCCTAGCAGAAATAATAATTATGGGAAGGGTATGAGTTTTTCTAACTTTTCGAAGAATATCAAAACCACTCATATCAGGAAGGCCAATATCAAGAAGCATTAAATCGACATTATTATTGTCAAGATATTCAATTGAATCTTTGCCATTATCAAACCACTTACAACTAAAAGAATCCTGCTCAAGAATAAATATTATGCTTTCAGCAATGGTTTTATCGTCTTCTACAATTAGTATTTGTTGCATTAGAGCTTGTTTTATATCCAAAAAAAAGATTATTGTAGTTTAAAAACAAATAAAAGAAATAATCTTCATAAATTCTTCACATAAACTTCATTTATAAAACATTTGACACTTTGTTGCAAAGTCTATTATGTGCATATTGTTTTTAGTTTATTAGAGTCTATGTAACGAAAACCCCTTTTAGTTACATTTTAAAAATAATGACTAGTGAGCTGTCTAATATTAATAGATTATACATTAGCTTAATATTTTTCTCTAATAGCTAAAAACAATATTATTGATTAGTTTTTTTAAAGAACCTCGGAATCTCATATCATTCTCTCTCCGTTTGATATATGAGGTACTCGCTTCAGTTGGTCGGTCACTCCTACCAACCAACTGAAGTTTTTTAAAGGTGATATATGATTACACGATCTAAAAATAAAATTATCAAAACTCCAAGTAAAAGCTTAACGAGCTCTTATTGCCAGAGAAATAATATTAATGAACAACAGTTTTTAAAGGCAATGGCATGGTACCAAAGCGCTATTATTAGTTCTAAAAAAAATACAAATAATCTTTCAACGAACTAAGATTGCTGTTTTTTTAAATAGGGTATTATTTTCGCATGCGACTATCTGTTATTAAACAACTATTCCTTTTAGTATTTCTATTAATTACTTCTTCCTCAGTATTAGCCAATCTTGAAGTTGGAGATAAAGCTCCAAACTTCATTCTGAATGATCAAAACAATGAAGCTCATCAATTGAGTGATTATGAGGGTAGGTGGGTAATTCTTTATTTTTATCCTAAAGACGATACTCCAGGTTGTACCACTCAAGCCTGCGACTTTAGAGATGCAGTTAAAAGGATTATTGCGAGTCGATCTGTTGTATTTGGTTTAAGTTTAGATAGTGTCGAGTCGCACAAACGCTTTTCTGATAAAAATAACTTGCCATTTTCACTATTATCAGATGAAGAGGGTGTGGCTGCAAAATCTTATGACTCTCTTAACAACTTTATGGGTTATAAAAGTGCAAAGCGTAATACATTTATAATTAATCCTCAAGGCTTCCTATCCAAGATCTACCTTTCAGTAGATCCTAAAACACACTCACAGATGGTTTTAAATGACCTTTCTTTATTACAAAAATAAATCTAATTTTTGTAATTACCACTTATTAAATTTTCTTTAGATTTTTTTGACATTTTTTTAATAGTTATTTCGCGCTTTAAAGCCTCACCTCTTGATATAGCATTCTCCTGATAAACTATTTTTAATGGCTTTCTAGATCTAGTATATTTTGCACCACCATTAATTTCACCATTATGTTGTTTAAGACGTCTATCTAAGTCATTAGTGATTCCACAATAGAGGGATTTATCCCCACATTCAAGAAGATAAATTATCCATTTTTTTGTAGGAATATCAGTCATTAAAAAGTTTTAAACATAATTATTCATTAGAATATTTAATTACATTATAATGCGCGTTTTTTAGAATATTTATATAGTCATTAATAATCATGTTAACTAATGTAATGCGCTCAATCTGGCCTCTATTTCTAGGTGTTTTATTCATAAGTCTAGGGAATGGTCTACAAGGAACACTAAGCAGCTGGAGAGCAGATTATGAAGGCTTTTCAGTAATTACTACTGGACTCGTTATGTCAGGTTACTTTTTAGGTGCTTTTGCAAGCTCACTGATTTCACCAAGTCAAATCAATAAGACAGGCCAAATTAGAACGTATGCTGCATACGCCTCAATAGCCTCAACAGCAATTTTGATACAACTTCTTTTTATTGAGCCTCCTGTTTGGTTTGTATCAAGATTTCTTTCAGGCTTTTGCGTTGCAGGAATTATGATTATTGTTGAGGGCTGGCTAAATTCAATTTCTTCGAATGAAAATAGGGGGCAAATATTCTCAATACATATGATGGTCGTATGGGGTGGCCTAGCAATGGGCCAGGGCTTGTTTGTTGTTGATGATCCTACAGGAGTAAGCTTATTCTTACTTGCTTCAATTTTGCTTTCAATCTCACTGATACCTATTCTTCTAACTGAAATTAAAGCCCCTGAGTCTGAGCTTCAAGAGTATTTGGGCTTTAAAGCTCTTTGGAAGGCCTCACCTTCAGGCGTTGCTACGATTGGCATCTCTGGACTCGCTTCTGCTGGATTTTTTGGAGTTGGAACAATTTATGCCATTAAATCTGGTCTAAGTGTTTCTGAGACTGCATTATTTATGACACTTTTCATTGGTTTTGGTGCTCTATCTCAATGGCCATTAGGCTGGCTTTCTGACAGAATTGATCGCAGAAAGGTGATTTTATTATGTTGTTCAATAGTTATAGGTCTTTGCATTATTCTTGCTTTATTTGATTTTTCTAAGACTACATTCTTAATCTTAAATGGTTTAATTGGAGCAACAACACTACCTCTATATTCCCTTGGAGTAGCTCAAACTAATGATCGTCTAAAGCTGAGCCAAATGGTAAGTGCTAGTGGCACAATTATCTTTGTTTACAGTGTTTTTGCAGCATTAGGACCATTCACAATGAGTTATTTTCTTGAATTATTTGATAGTAATGGGTTTTTATTATATTTAAGTATAGTTCACCTNGTTATTGCACTAACAGTATTTGTAATGATGTTTATTACTGAGGANGTTGNAGAGTCAGATCAAGCAGACTTCCAAGTTATGGCTCAAACNCCAAGCTTAGTGGCAATGGAGGTAATAGCAGAGGAAGCTCTAGAATCGCAAATAGACTTAGAAAACTAGTTAAACGCTTGCAGGGTTATCCACATCATGACCTAAATCTTTTAAGTCTTGATATCGATCACCAATTCTATGATGAGGCCTGCCACCAATTGATGCGCCTAATGCTACAACTATTTCATCATCTGCTGGTGCATCNGGGACAGAGAGATGAATGGTCAANTAGTGNGANCTTCTGCCAACATCGTTCTTATCCATAAGAGGAATCATAATTGGAGCGTTAGCTCCACCTCGAGTATTACAAAATGATAAGTATGATTTAGCTCCTACAGCCTCACGATAAAAGTTACCAAAACGAAGCGTATGAATTATTCCAGAGGCATGTTCAATTTCACCTTTGAGACCAACAACTGCAGATTTTCCATAAGCTTCAACTTTATCCCCAGATCCAGCTTCCTTAACAATCATTGCTGTTAAGATTTCTCCTAATTCAGGAGCAACNTCTAATATGCCNGGNTTTAGATCATCAATGAAGACATTCTCTTTTAAAAGATTGACCCAAGGGTTTTTTATTACGGCAACTGCAGCAATTAGAATAAGTGGAGTCTTAGCTTTTTTATTACCCTCAATGAGCGTTTCTTCAACATGCATGAGGGTTTTTCTTATTACTAAAGGCATCTAATGCTCCTCTAAGGGCTGGTTTAAGCCTCTTTGAAAGACAATAATTAATGCACCAATCTCTGAAAATGAAGAGTGCTGACTTCCAGGCTCAAAGGAAACAAACTCACCTTTTTTAAAAACCATTCCATCTGAGTCAATTAATTCACCTTCTACAATAAGAAACTCTTCAAAGCCCATATGAGTATGGGGAACAGTTTGTGCGCCTGGATCCATCTTTAAAACATAACTCCCTTGACCTGAAATTTGATCATAACTAATAATATGCCAGCTCATATTTGGAACTGGAGCACCATAACGATCGAATGGTTTAAATTCAACATTGTGGATATCTATTATGTTTCTATCATGCATAAATTATTTGTTCTAGATTATAGTTTTCAAATTAAAGATTGTAGCCAGTTATCCTCAGCATATTGACAATTTTGATCGACTAAATGCAGACTAAAAGCTTGTCGAGAGCGGTTTGATGTATTTGCAGCACTATAATGGGGAAGTTGGCCATGCAGCACAATAAGTGTGCCAGCCTTTACCTCAAGAAGATCAAGAGATTGATTTGGCCATGGACTATCATCTAAAATCTCAAATTCTGTTCCACCATTTGCTGCTAATTTAAAACGCTTTTTAAGCGGTATTGAATGCCCACCAGTAATGGCCTGTAGACAGCCATTCTCTATATTGGCATCTTCAAGTGCCAACCAAAATCCTATGCAACTCATTGGAGTTGTGTAAAGAAATGTTGAGTCTTGATGAAGCCCAACCTCACCACCAATACTTGGTTGTTTAAAGATATGCATAGATTGAAGTTGACGTGGGTTTTCTATACCAAGTTGTTTGCCAATTACTGGGAAATTTAATTCTGATATTACTTTTTTATAAATTGGATCTAACTCATGCTGCGCATGACCTATTTTATTAATTGATTGTTGTTTAGGAACCGTAAAGTTACCATTTTTATCTATGGCCTTTTCTTCGAAAAAAAAACGGATTTGATCACCAGAGCTGAGAAAGTATTCATCACTAGTGCGCTCTTGCTCATTAGTTGTAAAAACAGAATGTGAAGAGGGTGGTTCAAAGTCATTAATTAATTCTTTTGCCCGATTCATTAATGCATCTCTTTGATTTTTCTTAATATAATCTGCAATAACTAAGTAGCCATTCTGATCGAATTCTTCAATTTGTTTTGATGTCAACATAGCATTAACTATAAATAAAAATTGTATTATAAAATTTAAACATAAGTCTTATAAACTCTTTGCGTAATTTGAGTAAAAATTTCATATGAAATTGTATTACAACAATGTGCAACCTCATCAACTGAGACGTTATCCCCAAAAAGCTCCACTCTATCTCCAATCTTTGGCTCGGGTATATTGGTTAAATCAATAGTAATCATATCCATTGAAACCTTTCCTGCAATAGCTGTCTTAACACCATTAATAAAGACTGGTGTGCCATCTTTAGCACTTCTTGGGTAGCCATCGCCATAACCAATAGCAACAACTCCAATTTTCATATCATTTTTACATATATATCGATTTCCATAACCAATTGATTGTCCTGCTTTGAAATATTTTATTGACGTTAGTGGGGAAGATAGGCTCATAACAGGGGAAAGTTTATCTATATGGGGCTTATTAGGAAATGGGGATGACCCATAAAGCATAATCCCAGGACGAACATAATCTTTATGAGATTTAGACCATTCCATTACTCCTGCTGAATTTGCGAGTGATGAGTCATACTTTCTAGTATTTGCTATATTTTCAAAATCTTTTATCTGGGCTAGCGTTGAATCACTTTCTAAGTTATCAGCATCAGAAAAATGAGTCATCATAGTGATATTATTAATATTTTTACTTTGCTCAAGTGAATTAATTGCACTTATAAATTCATCATCCTGAAACCCTAGTCTTCCCATACCAGAGTCATATTTAATAAAAACATCTACTGGCTTTATAAAATTGTGGCAATTCAGAATCCATTTGAGTTGTAATGAGTTACATATTGTAGGAATTAAATTATGTTTTTCTATAAGTGCAAGCTCTGACTCTTCAAATATGCCCTCC
>JGI26060J43896_10000157_pt1 | contig 23503 bp, 29 predicted proteins | sample MarorgKNORR_S2LV_6_FD_43896 | JGI IMG/M metagenome (IMG submission 43896) | reverse complement strand
TATTAGAAAAATTTGTTCTCAATTTGTTATTAGTCATATTTTAGAGTTTAATTCAAACAAGCATAGGCCTTTAGATATAATTCTAAAAGCCTAAAAATGAAGTTATTTTAACTTACTTAAGTTCAACCTCAGCTCCAGCTTCTTCAAGTGATTTCTTTAGTCCCTCAGCATCGTCTTTTGATACTGCTTCTTTAATTGAGCTTGGAGTGTTGTCAACTAGATCTTTAGCTTCTTTAAGCCCTAATCCAGTTAACTCCTTGACCAATTTAACTACTGCAAGTTTTGAGCCACCAGCTGCTGTTAAAACAACATCATATTCTGATTTTGCTTCAGCTGCGTCTTCTCCACCAGCACCAGGACCTGCTGATACCGCTACTGCTGCTGCTGCTGCAGGTTCGATACCATATTCATCTTTAAGAATATCAGCAAGTTCGTTAACTTCTTTAACTGTTAAACCAACTAACTGTTCTGCGACTTTATTTAGATCTGCCATTTTTAGAGTTTTTAATTATTAATTATTATTTCACTTAACTTTTTATTCAGATTCATCTTTAGATTCACCCTCAGAGGTTTGCTCCTCTGATTTATCAGTTTCCTCAGCCTTAACTTCCTCTGCAGCTGGTTCCTCAGCCTTAACTTCCTCTGCAGCTGGTTCCTCAGCCTTAACTTCCTCTGCAGCTGGTTCCTCANCCTTAACTTCCTCTGCAGTTTTTTCACTTAATGTTTTCACAAGACCAGCTATTTTACCGCTACTTGATTTAAGTGCAGAAATAACATTTTTAGCTGGTGACTGAAGAAGAGTAATAATTTCACCAATTACTTCTTCTTTAGATTTTAAGTTGAATAATGCTTCTATATGCTCATCTCCAATATATATAGCCTCATCAACAAATGCTCCTTTTAAGATAGGTTTATCTCCACCTTTTCTAAACTTTTTTATAACCTTAGCAGGACTATTAGCAATTGTAGATAGCATGACAGCAGTATTACCCTTTAATAATTCTTTAAGCTCTCCAAAGTCATTTTCTGATTCGCTCATTGCTCTTTCAAGAAACGTATTCTTTACAACTGAAAGTTTAACGTTAGAATTAAAACATTCTCTTCTAAGTTTACTAGTTTGAACAGCATTAAGACCTGCAATATCAGTCAAATAAATTGACTTATAATCAGCAAGTTGTCCTTTCAACTCTTCTACAGCTTTTCCTTTTTCTTCTTTATTCATCTTAAATATTATTCAAATTTTGATTCAATTGCAATACCAGGACTCATAGTNCTTGACATTGAAATACTTTTAATATATATTCCTTTTGCTCCTGAAGGCTTAAGTTTAACAATAGTCTTAATNAGTTCATTTGCATTATCCATAATCTTGTCAGCAGTAAAAGATACTTTACCAACTGAGGCATGAATGATACCAGTTTTATCAACTTTAAAGTCAATTTTTCCACCTTTAATATCAGTAACAGCTTTTGCTATATCCATAGTTACAGTTCCAGTCTTTGGATTAGGCATCAAACCTCTTGGACCTAGGACCTTTCCTAGAGGACCTAATTTNCCCATTACACTTGGCATAGTTACAATAACATCAACATCAACCCAACCTTTTTTAATTTTTTCAATATACTCGTCAAGACCAACTAAATCAGCTCCAGCTTTTTTTGCTTCATCTTCTTTATCAGGAGTAACTAATGCAAGTAATTTTAATGATTTACCTGTACCATGAGGAAGTGATACTACACCTCTAACCATTTCATTAGCTTTTTTAGGGTCAACACCTAATCTAACAGCTAAGTCCACAGAAGAATCAAATTTTGTTGTCGTAATTTCTTTTACAAGAGATGAAGCCTCTTCTAAGGTATATGACTTATCTGAGTCTACTTTATCAATTGAAACTTTTCTATTTTTAGTTAGTTTTGTCATAATTATTTTACTGGTGGAGTTCCCCCATTAACTTTAATACCCATTGATCTTGCAGTACCAGCTACCATTTTCATTGCAGATTCTACAGTGAAAGCGTTTAGGTCTACCATTTTATCTTCTGCTATCTTTTTAACCTGATCCCATGAAACCGTAGCAACTTTCTCTCTATTAGGTTCTCCTGAACCTTTTTTAGCTTTAGTTGCCTCAAGTAACTGAATAGCAGCTGGAGGAGTTTTAATTATAAAATCAAAGCTTTTATCTTTAAAAACACTCACAACAACTGGCAGAATTTTTCCAGGTTTATCTTGACTCCTAGAATTGAACTGCTTACAAAATTCCATAATATTAACACCTGCAGCACCAAGAGCTGGTCCTACTGGAGGAGACGGATTAGCTGCACCACCTCTAATTTGTAATTTTAATACTTTATCTACTTCCTTTGCCATAATTATATTTTTTCAACTTGCATGTAACTTAGTTCTAGCGGAGTTTTTCTACCAAAAATTTTAACCATTACATCCAATTTTCTTTTTTCTTCGTTGACATTATCAATTGTACCAGTAAACCATTAAAAGGACCATCAATAACTTTAACATTTTCACCTATATTAAATGGAATGTTAACCTGTTCACCTGAGATAGCTAATTCATCAACTTTACCAAGCATTCTATTTACTTCTTTCTGTCTTAATGGAATTGGTTCACCACCTTTAGTCTCTCCTAGAAAACCTAAAACATTAGAAACAGATTTGATTACATGTAGAATTTCACCAGAGATATCAGCTTTCAACATTATATATCCAGGAAAGTATGTTTTTTCCTTAGAAATCTTTTTACCTTTTCTTATCTGAATAACTTTTTCGGTAGGTACTAGCATTTCTTCGATCTGTTTATCAAGAGATACCCTAGAGGCTTCATACATGATGTAGTCCTTTATCTTGACTTCTTGACCAGTCACGACTCTTATTACGTACCATTTTTTTTCTGCGACTTCCACCATCTATCCTATTAAATTGAAATAAAATTTAACTACTCTAGAGAGAATAGAATCAGCACCCCATATAACTAAGGAGAAAATCACTGAAAAAACTATCACCAAAGCAGATAGGTTTAACAATTCTGAACGGGGTGTCCACTTGACGTTATCCCTCAGTTCTGTTACAGATTCCTTTATAAAGTTAATAATCGACATCATATTATTTTGTGCACGGGTTGAGAGACTCGAACTCCCGACACCTGGTTTTGGAGACCAGTGCTCTACCAACTGAGCTAAACCCGTTTATATTTTACACAAAAGGTATCATGCTTTATGCAGGACACCCTTAGAGTTAATTAAACTTTGTTTTACTAGTCTAAAAGTTGAGTCACCTGACCTGCACCGACGGTTCTACCACCTTCACGAATTGCAAATCTCAGACCCTCATTTAGAGCAATAGGTGATATTAAATCAACTTCAATAGTTAAATTATCACCCGGCATTACCATCTCTACACCACTTGGAAGCACAATATTACCTGTAACATCTGTAGTTCTAACATAGAACTGAGGGCGATAATTGTTGTGGAATGGAGTATGACGACCACCTTCTTCTTTTTTCAAAATATACACCTCAGCCTTAAACTTAGAGTGAGGAGTTACAGAGCCAGGCTTACAAATAACCATACCTCTTGTTATATCAGTTTTTTCAATACCTCTTAATAGGATCCCAGCGTTATCACCAGCTTCACCTTTGTCAAGAATTTTTCTAAACATTTCAATACCTGTTACTGTTGATTTTAGCTTTTCAGCTCCCATCCCAATAATATCAACTTCATCTCCAGTATTAGCAATTCCCGTTTCAATTCTACCAGTTGCAACAGTTCCTCTACCAGTAATAGAGAATACATCTTCAACAGGCATTAAAAAGTCTTTATCTACTTCTCTTTTTGGTAGTTCAATGTATGTATCAACAGCTTCCATCAGCTTCAAAACGCTATCAACCCATTTTTGTTCACCATTTAGAGCTCCAAGAGCAGAACCAAGAACTACAGGAGTATTTTCTCCATCATAATCATAAAATGAAAGAAGATCTCTAACTTCCATTTCAACTAATTCTAATAGCTCCTCGTCATCTACCATATCTGCTTTATTTAAAAAAGCAACAATTCTAGGTATACCTACTTGTCTTCCTAATAATATATGCTCTCTAGTTTGAGGCATAGGACCATCAGTTGCAGCAACAACAATTATAGCGCCATCCATTTGAGCAGCACCAGTTACCATGTTTTTAACATAATCAGCGTGACCAGGACAATCTACGTGAGCGTAGTGACGGTTAGCTGTTTGATATTCAACATGAGATGTGTTTATTGTAATTCCACGTTCTTTTTCTTCAGGTGCATTATCAATTGAATCAAAACTTCTAGCTTCTGAAAAACCAGCGTCTGATAATACTTTTGTAATTGCAGCAGTAAGAGTTGTTTTTCCGTGATCAACGTGACCGATAGTACCTATGTTTAGGTGGGGTTTCGATCTATCAAAAGTTTCTTTAGCCATAACAGTAATTTTATCTTGTTTTTTTACGAGCTGCAAATTTATAATTTTTTTCTTATAAAATAACTGATTTAATGATTTTTTTTATCGCTTTGGAAAATTCTTTATTATCTTTAAATTTAAATAGATAAAATGTTGAAAATTATAAGTAAGATTTTTTCGGTATTTATTGGCCTTACAGTCATAAATGTTTGGTTGTTTAGATCAGAAAAAAACACATTATTTAGAGGTGGAAATGCAGGTAATCTTTTGGAGGAATTTGAGGTTTATGGACTAGAGGATTATTTTTTAATTATTGGTGTTGTAAAAGTCTCCCTAGCGGTAATTTTACTTTTAAGTTTATATTTTAATAAACTNAGATTTTTTGCTNCATCTGGAATTGCAATTATGATGCTTGTNGCTATATACATGCACATAAGTATAGGCGATGANTTGATTAAATCNNTGCCTGCTTCAATTTTACTTATTNGTTCATTAACAATTGCATATACAGAAAAGATATCTTCAAAATGATTTGATAGCTATATTTANTTATAATATCTTTAACAAAATCAAATAAAAATGGAAATTAAAAGCATTCAAAAATTTAACACTGTTAATTCAATCGCATTATTGACTATGTCGTTATGGGGATATATTGACACTAATTCTTTTACAGCACTAATCCCAGCAGTATTTGGGACAATTCTATTTATTTTAGGTATGCTTTTGAATAAAGAAAAGCTTGTAAAAATGGCAGCCCATGTAATTGTTCTTTTTACACTTTTGATTTTAGCAGCATTAACTATTCAGGTTTTACCCGGAGCAATTGAAAGAGGTGGGATTGGACTTGCAAGAGTTTTAATTATGATTACTACTTCATCAATCGCAATGATTGTTTTTGTAAAAAGTTTTATTGACAACAGAAAATCTCGTTAATATTTCAATACAATTTCGTAACTTATAGTTATGAAAAAAGTTGATAAATCATACCTAAAAAGAAAGATTAATAAACTGAACAAAAAAATTCACAGATCTGAATTTCAAAATGAAGAAAATAAGACATGGTGGAGAAAACTAAANATCACTAAACTTAAGGAGAGATTAAATCAAATTGATTCATAATAATGAAAAAACCTTTTTTTCTAATTCTCATTTTATTGAACTCTTCATGTAGTTCAATAAAGTTTTTAAATGATTATTCATCCCTAAGTAATTCTGCCTCAAGTTATTCAACTGATAATGCTAATCTACAAAACTGGCATAATCTTGATCCGGAAATTGATGCTATTCCTGGGACAAGTGTAGAAAGAGCTTATAAAGAACTACTTAAAGATTTAGATGGAAATAAAGTAATTGTCGCAATAATAGACACAGGTTTAGATATAGAACACGAAAATTTATCTAATAATATATGGATAAATAATAATGAGATTGTAAATGGATTAGATGACGATAATAATGGATATGTTGATGATATAAATGGTTGGAATTATCTCGGTTCTTCATATAATGAAACAAGAGAAATGACCAGGCTACTTAGAGATAATAAAGTAAATAATAGAAAATACAGTCTCGTAGAAGANGAAATTAAAAAAGAAATTAAAAAGTCCAATGATCAATTAAACATTTTGAATTATTACATTCAAATTCTTGAAGATTCAAAAGAACTTATATCAGGGTATCTTGATAATGATAAATTTGGTATTGATGATGTTAATAAAATTGAAACTGAAGATGAAAAATTAATTCGTGCCAAAACTATTTACAAAGATTTTGAATCCTATGGATATACAAAAGAATACTTGAATGAAGGTATAGAACAATATAATGATTTTATTAATTTTCATTTTAATGTTGAATTCAATGGAAGAACTGCGAATGATGATATATATGATATTAATGATACTAATTATGGTAACTCGAATATAAATAACATAAAAGATAGCGAATCTCATTCCACCCATGTGTCAGGAATAATCTCTGGAGATAGACATAATAAAGATGGGAATAAAGGAATAAATAATTTAGTTGAAATAATGGTTTTAAGGGCTATACCAAATGGAGATGAATATGATAAAGATGTAGCTAGAGCAATTAGATATGCTGTTGACAACGGGGCAAGAATTATAAATGGAAGTTTTGGTAAATATTTTTCATCTAACCCGGAATGGGTAATTGATGCTATAAGATATGCTTCAGACAATGATGTTTTAGTTATTGCTGCTGCTGGAAATGAATCTAAAGACTTAGATTCACTATCAAATGATAATTATCCCAGTGATCAGTTCTTTAATAAAAATGAGTTTTCAAACACTTTCATTAAAGTTGGTGCATCAAGTATTGATTTAAATGAGAATTTTACAGCATATTTTTCAAACTATGGAAAAGTTAATGTAGATATTTTTGCACCAGGTGTTGATATTTATTCTTCAGTACCTAATAATAAATATAAATTTCAAAGTGGAACTTCAATGGCATCACCAGTGGTATCTGGAATAGCTTCATTAATAATGTCATACTTTCCAAAGTTATCTGCAAAAAAAGTTAAAGAAATTATTTTAGAGTCAGGTATAGATATAGACATAAAGATTGGAAATCTTGGGGGTAACAAACATTTTAGAGAATATTCAAAGTCAGGAAAATTAGTAAACGCATACAATGCATTAATATTGGCATCTAGAAGTAAAAGAAAATGATTACTTTAATTTAAGCTAACTTCTTTATTTGCTAACTGACCACATGCTGCATCTATGTCTTTTCCTCTTGACCTTCTAACAGTTACAGTAATTTTATTTTTTTCTAATAAATCTTTATAAAGATTTATCATACTTTGACTTGCAGATTTAAAAGTTTCATCACCAATCGAATTATATTCGATAAGATTAACCTTTGATGGAATATATTTACAATAGTTTACTAATGCATTTATATCATCAACACTATCATTTATACCTTTCCATACGATATATTCAAAAGTTATTCTTCTTTTTGTTTTTGAATACCAATACAATAAAGATTCTTTAATATCCTCTAATGAAAATTTAGCTGAAAACGGCATAATACTATTCCTAGTCTCTTCTATGGCTGAATGAAGTGAAAGCGCTAGATTAACTTTTAAGTTTTCATCAGCAAGTTTTTTTATCATTTTAGGAATTCCTGAAGTTGAAACTACAATTCTCTTCTGGGAAATATTAAGACCCTTATCTGATGATATTTTTTCAATTGATTCTATCANGTTGTTATAATTCATTAATGGCTCACCCATACCCATGAAAACTATATTTGACAAAGATCTTTTAAAATATTTNAGACTTTGGTTATTAATTGTTACAACCTGATCATAAATTTCATCAGGATTAAGATTTCGCATTCTTTTCAATTTTGATGTAGCACAAAATTTACAATCAAGACTACAACCTACTTGAGATGAAACACATGCAGTAGTTCTGTCATCAGTTGGAATCAAAACAGATTCAACTGTATAGTCATCAAAAAGCTTTACCGCATTTTTAATAGTACCATCTGAGCTTTTTTGAATTTTATCAACTTCTATATGATTAATTACAAAGTTTGAATCCAGCATGAGTCTTAAATCTTTAGATAAATTTGTCATTTCATCAAAAGAATAAGTTGATTTTTTCCAAATCCATTCATAAACCTGTTTACCCCTGTAAGAATCAAATCCTTTTTGTTCAAAAAATTCGATTATTTGATTTTCAGATAAACTTCTTATATCAATTTTCATTTCGAGGGTAAATTTAAACTAATTAGTTAAATTTATCAGATATGAGAAATTCTTATGCTTTAGTAACAGGTGCAACCTCTGGAATAGGACTTGAAATTTCGAGAGATCTTGCAAAAAGAGGGTATAATTTAATTCTAGTTGCAAGGACTAGTGATAAATTAAATGTTATATCTAAAGAACTGATTGNAAAATTTAATATTAAATGTGATTNTTTTTCATCAGATCTTACTAAAATTAGTGCTCCAAATGAAATATATGATTTTACAAAATCCAATAATTATAATATAGATGTGTTAGTTAACAATGCAGGATATGCACTGCCTAACGCATTTCATGAAAATTCAATGGAAGATGAGGAAAAATGCCTTAGAGTTCTAGGCACATCTGTTATTGCTCTTACAAAAAAATATATTAATGATATGATTTCAAACGGTGGTGGAAAGATAATGATTGTCTCGTCTGTAGCAGCTTTTGCCCCAGCCTCATCTCTTCAATCTCTTTATGGTCCAGTAAAAACCTTCATGAATAGATTTAGTGAGTCTTTAAGTTTTTATAACAAATATGGCATAACATCTACTGCAGTTTGTCCAGGGTATACAGTTACAAACTTTCATACAGCTAGTGGTGTCCAAAAAGAAATGGATAGTGTTCCAAGCTTTTTAAAGAAAAGTGCAAAAAGAATTGCACAAGAAGGAGTAGATGCAATGTTGAAGGGAAAGAAAGTTTGTGTTCCAACTAAAACATGGAAAATTATAGTATTCTTACTAAAGGTTATACCACAATCTGTTTTTTCATTAATTAGCGGATTATTAGCTCCTGGAAGATATGATGAAGTTTAATATGATTTTAAAAGACCTCCATCAATAGGAATTGATGCTCCATTTATATATGCTGCTTTATCTGAGCTAAGGAAAGAAACTAGGTATCCATATTCTTCAGTTTTTCCTAATCTATTTATTGGAACTAAAGATTTCATTTTTTCTAAAACTTCATCTTCAGAAATATTTAAAGATTTTGATTTTTCTTTATTTAAATCTTTTATTCTTTCTGTATCAAAATAACCGGTTAAAATTGAATTAACAGTAACTCCATCTTTACCTACATCAACTGATAAACTTTTAGCCCAAGCTACTACTGCAGATCTTATACTATTTGACAAAACAAGATAGTTTAGTGGCTCTTTTACTGATACTGAGGTAACATTTATTATTCTACCCCATTTATTTTTTAGCATTTTAGGAACTATTAGTGATGTTGTATATACTACACTTTTAAATAATAAGTCAAAAGCTTCTTGATATGACTCAATATCTTTAGACAAGGAGTTTCCTGCAGGGGGACCTTGAGTATTGTTTATTAAAATATCAATTCTGTTCTTATCAACATATTCTTCAATAATAATTTTAAATCCATCAAAGTTTGAGAAGTCAACTACTAAATAATCATGATTTTGATTCTCAGAACTTGGAAGTTTACTTACAATCTCTTTTAATTTAGTTTCATTCCTTGCCATTAGACACACGCTAGCTCCAGATTCAGCAAGTTGTTTTGCTATTCCAAGACCAATACCTTTACTGCTCCCTCCTATTAGAGCCTTTTTACCTGATAATTCTATTTTCATCCTAAATCATCTCTTTTTGGACTAAAAACGTCCATTATTTCACAACTAGTAATCGCTTTTCCTGAATGAGGAACATTTGATGGAATTTGAAATGTAGAACCCTTTTCGCATAAATGTTTTTTTCCATTAATAGTAAATTCAAATTTACCTTTAACTACATGCATTAATTGTTCGTTGACATGATTATGCTCAGGTAGACTAGAACCTTTGTCTATTTCCCAATATACCCATGTAAAATCTGACCCATGTAAAATTCTACCATGGAAACCAGGCATGATTTCATTGGATTTCAATTCTTTTATATTCATACTTTTTAATTATTCAACAATTTACAAAGTTTTGCACTACAATATTCCTAGGTAATAAAAAAGTAAAACCACTACAACAATTACAATAAAAAAACTCATAATAATTCTTTTAGCAATTTTTAATACTATACTATTTTTATTTTTTCTTTTAATAATTTTAATCAATTGGTCTATAATTTTTTAAATTAAACAAAAATTCTAATTTTATAAAATATCAATTTAGAATAAATAACTTTTTCGATTTTAAAATCAATTAAATATTATGAACGGGACTTTTGAATTTTTAGACTATTTAATTTTNGGACTTTATGCAATAACNATATTAGCAATAGGTCTNTGGGTTTCAAGAGATAAAGACGGTAANCAAAAAAATGCAGAAGATTACTTTCTTGCCAGTAAATCACTTCCTTGGTGGGCAGTTGGTACTTCTTTAATTGCAGCTAATATTTCTGCTGAACAATTTATTGGTATGTCAGGATCCGGATTTGCTCTTGGATTAGCCATAGCATCATATGAATGGATGGCAGCTATNACTCTATTAGTAGTTGGTAAATATTTTCTTCCAATTTTTATTGAAAAAGGNCTCTATACAATTCCGGAGTTTATTGAAAAAAGATTTAGTACTAATCTAAAAACTATACTTGCTATTTTTTGGATTGCACTTTTTGTATTTGTTAATCTTACAACTGTTTTATTTTTAGGGGGTAAAGCTTTGGATACTATCATTGGTGTAGGTGATGGAGCTATTTTACTAAATAGTATTATTGGACTTGGTTTATTTGCAGCTGCATATTCTCTTTGGGGTGGTCTTGCTTCTGTTGCATGGACTGATGTGATACAAGTAGTAATTTTAATATTTGGAGGTTTATTAATGACCTATTTTGCCCTTGCCAATGTTACAGATTCAGGGAGCTTTATCGATGGTATGAAATATGTATACGAAAAAGCACCAGAAAGATTTTCCATGATTCTATCCAAAGGTGAGATTATAAAACCAAATGGCGGAGATGCATGGTGGGATCTTCCAGGACTAGCTGTATTGATTGGTGGTATTTGGGTAGCAAACTTATATTATTGGGGATTTAATCAATATATAATTCAAAGGACATTAGCTGCAAAAAGTCTTGCTGAAGGTCAAAAAGGTATTGTATTTGCTGCATTCTTAAAATTAATAATTCCAGTTATTGTTGTGTTACCAGGTATTATAGCTTATGTAATGAACTTAGATGACTCCGGAGTTCTTACTGCTACTTCTATAGACCCAGGGTTTATTGGAGCTGCTGGAAATATTGCAAATGATAATGCTGCACCATGGTTAATTAAAAACTTTATTCCATCGGGTGTTAAAGGTTTAATACTTGCTGCTCTTGCTGCTGCAATTGTATCATCACTTGCTTCTATGTTAAACTCAACATCTACAATTTTTACAATGGATATTTACAGATCTCATTTTAACAAAAATGCTTCAGATGCACAGATGGTTTTTGTTGGAAGAATTACTGCAGTAGTTGCATTAATCATTGCAATTATAATAGCACCTCAACTTGGAAGCCTTGGTCAAGTATTTATATTTATTCAAGAATATACAGGAGTTGTAAGTCCTGGAATCTTAGCAGTATTTTTAATGGGATTATTCTATAAAAAGGCTACAAATAATGCTGCTATATGGGGAGCAATATTATCAATACCTATAGCTATGTATTTTAAAGTTGCTCCAAAAGGATGGAGTGATGCTTCTATTTTCGTTGAATTGCCATTTATGCACCAAATGGGTTATACATGTATAGCGACACTTGCTGTTATTGCACTTATAAGTTATCTGGATGGTAATAAAGATGATTCAAAAGCAATANNTCTTACAAAGAAATTATTTGCAACTAATAGTACATTTAATATTGGAGCATTTAGTGTTGTTCTAATTACTGCATTCTTATATGCAATGTTTTGGTAGAACTGTAATCCTAGATTTGAGGATAGTAGTTCAGACCCAAATTAATTTTTAATTAATTTTTTACTTAATTCTTCAAGAGAGACACCTTTTGTCTCTGGCATTATAAAGTGTGTAAAAAGCAATTGAAGTACCATCATAAATGCAAAGAATGCAAATACTATACCTGGCCCTATAAGTCCAAATAGAAAAGGTACGAATGATGGGATAATAGCAGCTAAAACCCAATGAGTAGAAATCCCAAATGATTGGCCATAACTTCTGATATGGTTTGGGAAAATTTCTGAAATATAAACCCAAATTATGGCTCCTTGTCCAATTGCATGAGATGCTATAAATAAAAAGAGAAAAATAGGAAGCGCTATACCACCCCAATCTAAAATAAACGAAAGACTTATTAGGGTTAGTGANATTATATAACCAATTGATCCTATATACATAAGCACTCTTCTTCCTAGCTTATCAATTAGATTAATACCTATAAATGTAAAAATCACATTAGTTAGACCTATTCCAATACTATTAAGAAGGGCTGCACTTTGACCGAGACCCCCTTCTTCAAATATTCTAGGGGCATAATACAGAAAAGCATTTATACCAGAGAATTGATTAAAAGCTGCAACTAAAAAAGCAAGCGTTAATATAAAACTATATTTCTTTTGAAAAATTGATTCTGANTTAACACTTGATTCTCCATCTTTTATTATTTCACTAATTAATTCATCTGCTTCATTTTCAGAGTATGCATCCCTTATTATTTTTTCTGCTTCATCTTGTTGATTATTCAAATAAAGCCATCTTGGACTTTTTGGAATTGATAGAACTAATAAAGTGTATAGNAATGCAGGAATAGCTTCAACACCCATCATATATCTCCAATCATTTTCACCAATTCCACTTAAAAGATAGTTTGATAAAAATGCAATTAATATTCCTGATACTAGATTAAACTGATATAAACCAACAAGCTTACCTCTATCTTTTGCGGGTGCAATTTCTGATATGTATGCTGGAGCTGCAATACCTGAAATACCGACCCCCACTCCACCAATAAATCTAAAAGCAGCAAATGTAAAAGGATCATTAGCAAAGGCTGAACCAATTGCAGAAATTGTGTAAAATATTCCAATCCAAATTAGTGTAGTTCTTCGTCCAAATTTTCTAGTAGGTATTCCACCAAATATTGCTCCAAAAACAGTACCCCATAAAGCCATTGCCATAACAACAGAACCATGAAAAATATCAGAAGAACCCCATAATTCTTGAAGCTTTTGATCAGCACCTGATATTACAACTGTATCAAATCCAAAAAGAAATCCTGCAAGTGCAGCAGTTAATGACCACTTTATAAGTTTNTTCATTTAATTAAGTTAGATAAAATATAGAAGTAAATAACAAGATTAATAAAATGTAAAACCCTATGAGTCAATGTACCCCAATTTTTATTTCTTTTACTAATAAAATAATTTGTCCTTGCTATAGCATAAAACCCTAGAGTTAAATAAAGACCAATTAGCAATTCATTTAAACTATAATCTTCCATACTAATTAAGATACAAAATAGATTAGAAATAGATTTATGAATGCTTTTGNAGTAGTAGTTATCTACTTAAAAAAAATCAACCAAATAGTTATAAATAATCCTAATAAAATATAAATCCAGGTTTTTCCGGATATTTTATGAGTTATCGTCTCCATAATTAAAGTAATTATAGTTTCTAACACACCACTAATTTAGAAAAATTCAAGCTTTATTAAAGAAGAAAAAGCAAAAATAAAAGGATAAATCCAACTAATCAGCTATAGTTAAACCTACCCTTTTAAAAAGTAAATATAAGTGTAAAAAAAGAGTAAAAGTTAAATAAAAGCTTAACCTACCCTTCTTACATACACTTTATAATAAAGAGCAAAAGTTCAAACAGAGTTCAAACTACTCTTTGTAATTACATCAGCCAAGTCTCTCAAGGCTTGTTATAGTTAGAGCCAATAACGAGATTTGAACTCGTGGCCTCTTCCTTACCAAGGAAACGCTCTACCCCTGAGCTATATCGGCAGTATTAGGTTAAGCTGATAGCTAGTAAATTGAATACACTGCTTCCCTAAAATCATTTTGAATATCCTGACTGTATTCTCTTGCTCTTGTCATGAATAAGCCAAAAAGATTTTTTTCATTATCAATCCAGAAATGAGTATTGTGGTAACCTGACCAACCATAAATTCCTTTTGATGAGTTCCTTCCATCTTCTAATGGGTCTTCAAGAACAAATAATGAGAATGCATTATAAAAGCCATCGTTTCCATCAGAATGTTTTTCAGTCATTATATCAATACTATTTTTTGAAATTATTCTCTGACCTTTCAATTCTCCACCATTCAATAGCATTTTACAAAATTTTGCGTAATCTTCAAGTGTTGACACTAATCCCTCTCCACCAAAATAAGCATGGTTATTTATTTCATAATGAAGCTCATCATAAGAGTTGGTATACTCTTTTGTTGACATAGAATTTAAATATAATGGTTGAAATTTATTTCTATCTTCAGAAGTTAAATAGAATTTAGTATTCATCATATCAAGCGGATCAAATATTCTTTCCTTTAAATACTCATAAAAACTCTTTTTAGTTACTACCTCTACAATTCTTCCTAAAATAGCTTGATTTATTCCGTAAACATATTGGGTTCCAGGTTCATACTCTAAAGGTTCATTGGCTACATCTTCAACAAAATCTTCTAGGTTATCATATTTTTCATGGGAGATATATCTACCCATAGCTTCGCCAGGTTGAAGTCTATATATCTTCCAATTGTAATATTTGTAACCTGATCGGTGTGTCATTAAATGAATAATTTTTAAGGAATTCTCACACTCATAAATCTGGTCGACCTTTCCTTTACATTTTATATTTTTAAAGCTTGGAATATAATCTGAAACATTATCATTAAAATCTATTAAGCCATCCTCAAAAAGAGTCATCATTGCAACTGTTGTTATAGGTTTTGACATAGACCAAACAGGAAAAATAGTTTCATCATTAATGTTCTTGTCTCCCTTTTTTTCAGAATTAACGACTTCTTTGTAAATTATTTTATCATCCTTGAATACCATAGCAACGTTTGAACCAGTAGTTTCATCTTCGATTAGCTGCTTTTGAAATTTATAAATAGAGTTGTTCTCAATTTTATTATCTGACTGACAAGAAACCAGTATCAAAATAAGTGATAAGTAAAATAATTGAACTTTTGAAAATTTAAAGAATCTTTTCATAATAACTATTTAAAAGGAATTACTACTTCTGTATAATCCCATCTTAATCTTAAAGCATTAGTATTAAGATTAGATTTATTGTAAGGTATGAAATCAAATGTTAATTGTTCTATTGGAGTTTTTAGAATTTTAGGAGAAGCTGAAACTGTAAATAAATCCATTTCTGGTTTTGGTTTAAAGGATCCTAAATAAGATTTAGTACTATTAAATGTAATATCCCATTTATTTAAACCTGGTTTAGTGTAGATTACATATTCTCCCCTTAATAAAATATTATTTTCAAAACTTAGGTCAGTATCAGTTTTAATAATTGTGCGCCTATTAGCGCCTGTTCTCCAATAGTTGTCAAATTTAACTAAGGCTGATTCAGATTTAGTTCCAAAAATAAGCCTCCCATTTTTATAAGGGCTACTATAAATTATTGTAATATTTTTTCCTTTTTCTGAGTATAAGAGACTTCTATGAGGGCTCTTAGGATTATACAGTCTATAAATTACAAATATTATAAAAGTCAGTAATAAGAATAGTAAGATATTTAATAGCATATTATAAATTTAGAAATATAGTATATGAGCTTAGAGATCATTTAATGAAGAGTTGAAGATTGAGTTTATTTGAGCGGGAGACGAGGGTCGAACTCGCGACATTCAGCTTGGAAGGCTGACGCTCTACCAACTGAGCTACTCCCGCATTAATAAGTGGGGAGAGCAGGATTCGAACCTGCGAAGTTAGAAACAGCAGATTTACAGTCTGCCCTCGTTGGCCGCTTGAGTATCTCCCCAAATTCAAAATTTCAAAGAGCCGATGGAGGGACTCGAACCCACGACCTGCTGATTACAAATCAGCTGCTCTAGCCAGCTGAGCTACATCGGCTTATTATAAAAAACTGTTTGCAAAATAAATGCTTTTTTCTCCTCAAACAAAGTAAAAAGAAATAAATTTTAAAATATTATTTAGCTCTTGGATGTGAATTTTTGAACACTTCTTTAATTCTTTCCATACTAGTATGACTGTAAACTTGTGTAGCTGATAAACTTGAATGACCTAACAATTCTTTTACTGAATTTATATCTGCTCCTTCATTAATTAGATGAGTTGCAAAACTATGTCTTAAAACATGAGGAGCCTTTTTGATTTTAGGTGAAACCAACTTAAAATATTCATTAACGGTTCTGTAAACAAACTTCTCAGATAACTGTCCTCCATTTTTTGATATAAAGAGATAATCTGATTTAGCTTGACCATGGAATTTTAATTTGATTTCCATGAAAAATATAATCGCTTTTTTTAGTTTAGGTAATATTGGTATTATTCTCTCTTTACTTCTTTTACCCATTATTTTAACTGTTGAAGATTCTATACTAACATCTGATTCTTTTAATGTTATCAATTCAATTCTTCTAACTCCTGTAAAATAAAAAAAAGCAATTATTGTTTTTTGTAAAACGCCTCTATAATCATTAGTAAAAAAATCACTATCTAAAAGTGAGTTTATCTCATCTTGTGAAAATGGAACTTGAATTTTTTTTGATTGTTTTAATGGAGTATGAGCTTTTAAGGGAGAAGAATTTATAGTATCTGTTTTAATTAAGAAGTTATAAAATGATTTAAGACTTGAAACTTTTCTATTTATAGATCTATTTGAAATATTATCATTAACCATTGAAACTATCCAAGATCTGATAATCTTATAATTGGCTTCTTCAATTTTAAGCTGACTATTGTTTTCAATAATAAATTTATTGTACTGTGTTAAATCTCGCTTATAAGCAGATATTGTATTTGAAGAATAATTTTTTTCAAATTGTAAGTAGTCTAAAAATTTCTGTATAAGCATTGTACATCTAAGTTACGATGTAATGAAGAAAATGAAGTAATATTAAAGATTTTCTCCGTCTCTAAGCTTTTGTACATATTGAGCCTTTTTGATTTTAGTTCTATGTACAATTGATGGCTTGACAAATTGCTTTCTTGCTCTAAGAGATTTCATTACTCCTGTTTTATCAAACTTACGTTTGAATCTTTTAAGAGCTTTATCAATATTTTCGCCGTCTTTAATTGGTATAATTAACATCTAAAATTTATTTACGAACGCAAATATAAATAATTGTATTTAATATGCTTGTTATTTTTTATTATTAATTGCATCAACATATCTAGTAAGCTCTTCTTTTACTTTAGGGAATAAAATAAAGAGACCTATCATATTTGGAAATACAAGAGCAAGAATCATCGCATCAGAGAATGCCCAGACAGATGACATGTCTCCCGCAGCACCAATAACAATAAATAATAGAAAAAGAAGTTTATATGTTAGATCAGAGACTTTTCCTTTACCAAAGACATACATCCAAGATTGAAGGCCATAATATGACCAAGAAATCATTGTTGATANAGCAAATAAAACAACCGCAATTGCAAGGAANGGTCCTGAAAAAGATATATACTCAGCAAAAGCAGCAGAAGTTAGTCCTGCTCCCTCTAGTTCTTGACCTCTCACCATTACTGCTGAAGATCCATCTACTAAATTTCCATATGTAAATAGACTATTATCCCCATTAAAAATGATTATTACAAGAGCTGTCATTGTACAAATAACAACAGTGTCAATAAATGGTTCTAATAAAGCAACAAGGCCTTCTGATGCAGGATAGCTAGTAATTACTGCAGAGTGTGCAATAGATGCAGAACCTGCTCCAGCCTCATTTGAAAAAGCACCTCTTCTAAAACCTTGAACAAGCACACCAATGAATCCTCCTACTGCAGCAGTTGGAGCAAATGCACCATTTACAATCATTGCTAACGCATCATCAACAAATGAAAGGTTCATTAAAATTATATATAGACATGCTAAAACATACATACCTGCCATGACGGGAACTATTTTTTCAGTAACTGATGCGATCCTTTTTATACCACCAATAATAATTACACCTACTACAACCATCATTACAATACCAACAATAGTTCTTGCAGAACCACCAGTTAAGCCAAATAAACTTACCATTTGAAGAGCTGCTTGATTTGACTGAGCTGCATTTCCTCCTCCAAAAGAAGCTCCAATACAAAGAATAGCAAAAATAACAGCGAGTACTTTACCTAATTTCTCAAAGCCTCTTTCCTTTAAACCTTTTGAAAGATAATACATAGGACCTCCATAAATAGTTCCATCTGGTCCAACATCTCTATATTTAACTCCTAATGTACATTCTACAAATTTTGATGACATCCCTAACAGTCCACATAAAATCATCCAAAAAGTTGCACCTGGCCCTCCTATTGCAATTGCCATTGCGACACCTGCAATGTTACCATTACCAACAGTCCCAGAGACTGCTGTTGCTAAGGCTTGGAAGTGACTAACCTCTCCACTGCCTTTTCTTTTTTCATCTAATCCATCATATCTTCCCATTACAGTTCTAATAGACAAACCAAAACCACGGATATTTATAAATCCAAAATATAATGTAAAGAATGCTGCACCACCAACTAATAAAAATATAATTGTTGGAATACCTGTCCAAAAAATTCATGTAGAATTAAGCCTTCCCAAAAATTGGATATTGGTTGAAAAGCTTCATTAATTCTTTCATCTATTCCTAAATTGTCTTGTAAAGTCATAATTTATAAATCAAATGCTGTTTTTTTTCTGTGGATAATTAAATCTTTTACCTTAAAAACTAAGGCTATTATCAAATATAAAATAAATCCCAGGAGAAGTGTAATAATTGAGAAATAAAAAAATAAAAACCTGAGCGTACTAGTTCTTATTCCTGTTTTTTTGGCAATTCTATCACAAACTCCAAAACTATGTTTTTCTATATATTCAATCAATTACTTATTTTTTTGACCAGTCCATTCTGAAATTCCGCCTAGTAAATTATATAAATTATTAAAGCCAAATGTTTTCATTATTTGACATGCCTGAACACTTCTAACTCCAGAGTGACAATAAACATAATAATTTTTAGATTTATCTAAATCTTGAAGACCATCCATGAATGATTGTGGATCCCTGATGTTAAGAAGTTTAGAATTAGGAATATTAGATTCTTCATATTCTTCCTCAGATCTAACATCTAGTAGAAATGCATTCTGGTCATTATCCAGTTTATCAATAAGTTCGTTTGAAGTTAAGTTTTTCATTTTATTTTTTTGTAAAATAAGTAAATCCTATAGTATTTTAAGAAAAACTTAAGAATTACTTTCTGTAATTCAATTCTAATTATGTAATTTGGTCATTAAATACTATTAAATATGAACTATTTTCAAAAATCTGACCTTTTTCTAATAGGTGCTGCATTTATATCCTTTGTTTTATCTGTTTCACTTTGGTTTTATGGCTATAAAGATGAAGGTTTATTTGTTGGCTTATGGGTCCCTTCAATTCTTTCTTTTGGATGTTATTTTAAAATGATGCTAAAAAGATAAAATGGGTGATACTTTTATATTTATTATGGGATTAATTTGTACTGGTACAGTTGTAGCAGCTACCTTTCTATCAATAAATGAACTTAAAGATGTTAATGAACCACAACTAGAAACGATGAATATGGAGGAGGGTACGAAGAAACATCTTAAGCTTATATCAACTGCTATTTTTATTATTGTAGGTTTTGTTTCAATAGGTTTATTTTGTATTTATTTTATATTTGCATAATGGTATTAATTAAAACTAACTGGTGGTGGAATTTCGAGAAATAATTTTTCGTGATTAAACTATTATATAATAGCTTGTCTCACGACAGGCTTTTTTTTTGCTATGAAAAAAATTAAATTAAATAATTATCATAAGAAAATCTTTGCAGATACTATAACTCCAGTAGAAGTGTATTTGAAAATAAGAGATGTTTATCCAAACAGCTTACTATTGGAAAATAGTGATTATATGTTGGCAAATAATAATTACTCATTTATCTGTTTCAATCAGATTGGATATATCAAAATAAAGGATAATATGGTTTCATGTTCATATCCTGGAGAAGAAATACATTCTAAAATGTTATCAGAAAATGAAAAAGTTTCAGATATAATTCATGACTATCTTGATAAATTTCAAACTGTAGAATCTAATTTTAAATTCCTGAACAATGGACTTTTTGGATTTATGAGTCATGAATCAGTTAAATATTTTGATTCAATTAAAATTGATAATAAAGATGACTTTGATATACCAGACATTTATTATGGTCTTTATCAAAATATAATTGCAATAAGTCAATATAATCATGAAGCTCATATATTTTGTAATACAATTGAAGATTCCAGTAATATTAAATCAATTGAAGCTATTTTAAATAATAAGAGTTACCCAGTATTTAATTTTAGAAAAAAAGGTGATTCGGAATCTAAAATAACAGACAAAGAATATCTTGAATATGTAAGAAAGGCAAAGGAACATTGTAAAAGAGGTGATGTGTTTCAGTTGGTTTTATCAAGAAGATTTATGCAGAAATTTAGTGGAGATGAGTTTAATGTTTATAGAGCGTTAAGATCAATAAACCCTTCTCCTTACCTTTTCTTTTTTGATTATGGAGACTATAAAATATTTGGTAGTTCTCCAGAAGCTCAAATCATAATTAAAGATGGTAAATCAGAGATTCATCCAATTGCTGGAACATTCAAGAGAACCGGTAATGACGAAGAAGATCATAATGCAGCAAAAGAGTTAGCCAAAGATCCTAAAGAAAACTCTGAACATATTATGCTAGTTGATCTTGCAAGAAATGATTTGAGTAGAAGTGGAAATAATGTTAAAGTTGAAAAAAATAGAGAAATTCAATTCTATTCTCATGTAATTCATCTTGTTTCAAAAGTTACTGCAGTATTGAAGAAAAACATAAAATCTTTTCAAGTTGTTGAAGACACTTTTCCAGCTGGAACATTATCTGGTGCTCCTAAACATAAAGCTCTAGAACTAATCGAAAAATATGAAAAGGTTAATCGAAATTTTTATGGTGGAGCAATTGGATATATAGACTTCAACGGAAACTTTAATCATGCTATTATTATAAGATCTTTCTTTAGTAAAAATAACATACTGAATTACCAGGCAGGAGCAGGGATAGTAATAGATTCAGATCCTAAAAAAGAATTAGAAGAAGTAAAAAATAAATTAGGTGCTTTAGATAAAGCATTAAATGATGCTGAATTGATAAAATGATAAAAATTTTTTTAATAGATAATTATGATTCCTTTACGTACAATCTTCTGTATTATCTAGAAGAACTTGGATGTGAAGTGACAGTAAAAAGAAATGATAAATTTGAACTTGATGAAATAAGAAATTTTGATGCAATTCTAATTTCACCTGGCCCAGGTATTCCTCAGGAAGCAGGAAAAATTATCGAAGTAATCAGAATGTATTACGATACTAAAAATATTTTTGGTGTATGCCTTGGTCAACAGGCAATTGCCGAAGCCTTTGGCGGTAAACTTAGAAATTTAACAAAAGTATACCATGGTGTTTCGTCTAAGATAAATTTAACAGATTCGGATATTATTTTTGATAACATTAAGTCTGATTTAAATGTTGGAAGATATCATTCCTGGATAGTTGATAACCCTGTTCCTAAAGAACTTAAAGTAACTTCTATTGATGAAAATGGAGAGATTATGTCTCTAAAACATAAAGATTATGATGTTAGAGGTGTTCAGTTTCATCCAGAATCAATTTTAACACCTGATGGAAAAAAAATTTTAGAAAACTGGATAAAAAGTATATGAAAAAGATATTAAATAGACTTACTCAATATGAGACTTTGACGGAAAATGAATCAAGGAATATTATTATTGATATTTCTGAGGGAAAACTTAACACTAGTCAAATTTCATCATTCTTAACGATATTTATGATTAGGAATATAACTATTGAAGAGCTAAATGGTTTTAGAAAAGCCCTAATTGAATTATCTCTTAAAATAGATCTTAAGGAATTTGATCCAATTGATTTATGTGGAACAGGTGGAGATGAAAAAGATACATTTAATATATCAACACTTGCATCATTTGTAACAGCTGGTTCAGGAGTTAAGGTTGCAAAACATGGGAATTATGGAGTTTCTTCTAGTTGTGGATCAAGCAATGTCCTCGAATACTTAGATTTAAAATTTAATAATGATTCTGATAAAATTAGAAAAGCTGTAGATAAAGCTAATATCTGTTTTTTACATGCTCCATTATTTCATCCTGCAATGAAAAATGTTGCTCCAGTTAGAAAAGAACTTGGTTTAAAAACTTTTTTTAATATGCTAGGCCCAATGGTTAATCCATCAATGCCAGAGAAACAAGTTGTAGGTGTTTACAATCTTGAACTAGCAAGAATTTATAATTATTTATACCAGACTACTGATATTAATTATAATATTATTCACTCAATAGACGGTTATGATGAGATTTCATTAACTAATGGTACGAAAGTTTATTCCAGAGAAAGTGAGTTTATTCTAGGCTCTGAAGATTTTAATCTAAAAAATATTGACTCTAAAAATATCATAGGTGGAAAAGACATAAAATCATCATCTAAGATTTTTATGGATGTCTTAAATGGAAATGGTTCTACTGATCAAGAAAATGTTGTATGTGCTAATGCTTCTCTAGCAATAGCTTTATCTAAAGATGTATCTATTATTGAAGCATTTAATCAGGCTAAGGAATCTATCAAGACTAAAAATGCTCTTAAATGTTTTAATGACCTTATAAATATTATGAAATGAGGATATTAGACAAGATTGTTAATCATTTAAAAATTGAAATTGAAACTCTTTCTGAATCAGTTCCTATTTTGGATTTAGAAAAAGCAGAAGGTTTTGACAGAAAATGCAAATCTTTGAAGGAGTCTATTCAAAAGAGTAAATCTGGAATAATTTGTGAGTTTAAAAGAAGATCTCCTTCAAATAAAAACATAAACTATACATCAAATATAATCGAAGTTGTTAAAGGATATGAAAAGGCAGGAGCTGTTGGTGTTTCAATTTTGACAAATAAGAAATTTTTTGATGGAAGTGGAATAGATATTATAGATGTTAGAGACATAATAGATATACCTATCTTAAAAAAAGAGTTTATAATAAGTGAATATCAAATATTTCAGGCAAAATCATTAGGTTCAGATGCAATTCTATTAATTGCATCAATTCTGACAAAAGAAGAGATCTTAAATTTTAGTTCTCTAGCTAAAA
>JGI26060J43896_10000154_pt1 | contig 23719 bp, 13 predicted proteins | sample MarorgKNORR_S2LV_6_FD_43896 | JGI IMG/M metagenome (IMG submission 43896) | reverse complement strand
GGTGATCCGGCCGGCCTGCCGGGCGCCGGGACCTTCACCCGTGGGCGTAGGTCCTCCGGCCAAGTGGTGGATGGCTGGGACGTCCGCTCTTTCGTTGTCGAGGAGGGGATAGGCGCCTCCAACGCCGTGGTCCTGGACGAGCTGCAGCGAGGCTCCACCTCAGTGCTGCTGGACCCCATGGCCATCGGCATCGAATCGCTCCGTGACCTGGACGGCGTGCTGGACGGCGTCCACCTCGAGATGACGACGGTGGCCCTTGTGCCGGGGCCCCGCTCGGTGGAGGTGGCCGGGTGGATGCTCGACCTGTGGGAGGAGCGCTCCGTGCCGGAGGGCGACCGGCGCGGTGACCTGGGCCTGGACCCGATGGGGGTGCACGCACGCCACGGGGGTCCAGATGTCCCGGGTGTCGCCTGTCTGGACGCCGGCTCTCTGGCCGTCATCGACCGGGCTCGTGGCCTTCCGGGTGTCAGGCCGGTCACCGTCGACACGACCCCCTACGCGGATGCCGGAACGAGCGATGCCCGGGAACTGGCCGCCGGCCTGGCCACAGGTGTGGCGTACCTGCGGGCCCTTTTCGACCATGGCCTGTCGCTGTCCGAGGCACTGCGGTCGTTGACCTTCACGCTCACCGCCGATGCCGACCAGTTCCTGACCATGGCCAGGTTCCGCGCCGCTCGTCGGCTCTGGGCCCGCGTAGCGGAGGCCTCGGGGGCCGACATGGGGGACCGGGCACCCCAGCAGCACGCGATCACCTCTGCGGTCATGCTGACCCGCTGGGACCCGTGGGTGAACATGCTCCGGTCCACGGTGGCGGCGTTCGCAGCCGGAACCGGCGGGGCTGATTCCGTGACGGTCAGGCCCTTTGACAGCGCCCTGGGACGACCCGACGAGTTCGGACGCCGCACGGCCCGCAACCTGCAACTCGTGCTCCTGGAGGAGAGCGGGCTGGCCAGGGTGATCGATCCGGCCGGCGGCTCCTGGTACGTGGAGGACCTCACGGCACGGCTGGCCATGGAGGCCTGGGAGCGGTTCCGGGAGATTGAGGCAGACGGGGGGATGGCTGCGGCCCTGGCGTCCGGCCGGCTGGCTGCCGAGGCCGAGGCGTGCTGGAGCGAGCGTGCCGGTCGCCTCGCCGACCTCAGCGAGTCGGTCACCGGGGTTTCAGAGTTCCCGAACGTCGAGGAGGTCCTGCTGGAGAGGCAGCCGCTCCCTGCCTCGCCTACCGGCCCACTGCCGCTGAGGCGGCGGTCGGAGCCGTTCGAGGCCCTGCGTGATGCCGTGGTGGCCAGTGACCCCGTGCCGACCGTCCTGCTCGTCACCCTCGGACCTTTAGCGGAGCACATGGCACGGTCCACGTTCGCCAAGAACCTCTTCGGCGTGGCGGGCATCCGTGCCGTGGAGCCAGGTGATCCGGCCGGAGCGACACGGGCCCCCGGTCCCGACGGTTCTGGTGGCGCTGGGTTCGATGCAGCGGGCGCCCTGGTAGCGGTTCTCTGTGGTTCCGACGAGCGCTACCGCTCCGAGGCCGCGACCGTCGCCGGAGGACTGAAGGCGGCCGGCGTGCAGCGCGTCTACCTGGCCGGCCGAGCCGGAGACGACGAGGACGACCTGCGTGCCTCCGGCGTGGACGAGTTCATCCACGCCGGTGTCGACGTCGTCGACCTCCTGTCCCGGACACTGGATGACCTGGGGGTGGTCCGATGACCGGGATACCCGACTTCACGACCGTTCAGCTGGGTCCTGCCCCGGGCCCGTCCGATGACCGCGAGGCGTGGGCCGACCGGGTTCGCAGCGAGGTGGGTCGCACGCCCGCGGACTTGGCCAACGAGACCCCCGAGGGCCTTGTCGTGGCGCCGCTGTCCAGCGCATCCGACGTGGCTGGCCTGGACTTCATGGAGACCTGGCCCGGTGCTGCGCCGTACCTGCGCGGGCCGTACCCCACGATGTACGCCAGCCAGCCATGGACCGTTCGGCAGTACGCCGGCTACTCGACCGCCGAGGAGAGCAACGCCTTCTACCGGCGGAACCTGGCGTCCGGCCAGAAGGGCCTGTCGGTGGCGTTCGACCTCGCCACCCACAGGGGCTACGACAGCGACCATCCGCGTGTCTCCGGCGACGTCGGCATGGCCGGCGTGTCAATCGACTCGATCCTGGACATGCGGATGCTCTTCGAGGGCATCCCGTTGGACCGCATGAGCGTCTCGATGACCATGAACGGCGCCGTGCTGCCGATACTGGCCCTCTACGTGGTGGCGGCCGAGGAGCAGGGCGTGGCTCCGGCGCAGCTCACCGGGACCATCCAGAACGACATCCTCAAGGAGTTCATGGTCCGGAACACCTACATTTATCCGCCGGCCCCGTCCATGCGGATCATCTCCGACATCTTCGCCTTCACCAGCGCCGAGATGCCCAGGTTCAACTCAATCTCGATCTCCGGCTACCACATGCAGGAGGCGGGGGCTACCGCTGACTTGGAGTTGGCCTACACGCTGGCCGACGGCCTGGAGTACGTCCGGGCTGGGGTGGAGGCCGGTCTGGACATCGATGCATTCGCCCCGCGACTGAGCTTCTTCTGGGCCATCGGAATGGACTTCTTCATGGAGGTGGCGAAGCTGCGGGCCGCCCGCCTGCTCTGGGCCGAACTCATGCGGAGGTTCTCGCCGGAGGATCCGAAGTCCTCCTCGCTGCGAACCCACTCGCAGACGTCTGGCTGGAGCCTCACCGCCCAGGACGTCTACAACAATGTGGTGCGGACCTGCGTCGAGGCCATGGCGGCCACCCAGGGCCACACTCAGTCGCTCCACACCAACGCTCTCGACGAGGCCCTCGCCCTGCCCACCGACTCGTCGGCCCGGATCGCCCGCAACACGCAGCTGTTCCTCCGGCAGGAGAGCGGCACCTGCCGTGTTGTCGACCCGTGGGGAGGCAGCTTCCATGTGGAGAGGCTCACCCACGACCTGGCGGCACGTGCCATGGCCCACCTCGCAGAGGTGGAGGAGATGGGAGGCATGGCACGCGCCATCGAGGCCGGAATCCCGAAGCTGCGGATCGAGGAGGCTGCGGCCAGGACCCAGGCCCGGATCGACGCCGGTCGGCAGTCGGTCATCGGGGTCAACCGCTACCAACCCGAGACCCGGGACGAGGTCGAGGTGCTGAGGGTGGACAACGCCCAGGTGCGGGCCGATCAGGTGGCCCGGCTGGAGCGGCTGCGGGCCGAACGTGATGCTGCGGCCTGCGGGTCGGCCCTGGATGCGCTCACACGGTGTGCCGGGTCGGGCGAGGGCAACCTGCTGGCACTGGCGATAGACGCAGCACGTGCCCGGGCCACGGTCGGGGAGATCAGCGACGCCCTCGAGAAAGTGTTCGGGCGCCACGTGGCTGAGGTCCGTACGATCTCCGGGGTGTTCAGCAGCGAGATGGGTGACGGCGAGATCCTCGGAGCGGCGCGCAGTCGCGTCGTCGACTTCGAGGCGACGAACGGTCGNCGCCCGCGGATCCTCGTGGCCAAGATGGGCCANGACGGCCACGACCGTGGACAGAAGGTCATAGCCACGGCGTTCGCCGACCTGGGGTTCGACGTGGACATCGGNCCGCTGTTCTCCACCCCCGGCGAGGTGGCCCGTCAGGCGGTCGAGAACGATGTCCACGTCGTCGGCGTCAGCTCCCTTGCGGCCGGCCACCTCACCCTTGTTCCGGAGCTGCGTGACGAGTTGGCTGCCCAGGGGCGCCCCGACATCGCCATAGTGGTGGGTGGCGTGATCCCACAGCAGGACCATGCTGCGTTGCTGGCCGCCGGGGCCGCCGCCGTGTTCCCGCCGGGAACCGTCATCGCCGAGGCAGCGGTCGAGNTGCTCGACCGGCTGTCCTGATAGGCGANCGGAAATGGCCGTAGACGCTCTGGTCGAAGGTGTNCTGAGCGGCGACCGCGCGTCGGTCGGTCGGGCGGTGACGCTCGTGGAGTCCACAAGGCCGGACCACCGGGCCGATGCCCGCCTGCTGCTCGATGCGCTGGCACCACACGCCGGTGATGCCCAGCGCGTGGGCATCACCGGCGTGCCGGGCGTAGGCAAGAGCACCTTCATCGAGGCCCTCGGTTCGATGCTCACCGCCGCCGGCCACCGGGTGGCCGTCCTGGCGGTGGACCCGACCAGCACGGTGACGGGAGGGAGCATCCTCGGGGACAAGACCCGCATGCCGCGCCTCTCGAACGACCCCTCGGCCTTCGTGCGGCCCTCGCCCAGCGCCGGGACCCTCGGTGGCGTGACCCGATCCACCAGGGAGACGGTGATGGTCCTGGAGGCTGCCGGACACGACGTGGTGCTGGTGGAGACGGTCGGGATCGGCCAGTCCGAGACCGTGGTGGCCGCCATGGTCGACTTCTTCCTGGTCCTGATGCTGCCCGGTGCCGGTGACGAGTTGCAGGGCATCAAGAAGGGCGTGCTGGAGATGGCCGACCTGATCGCCGTCAACAAGGCGGATGGCGACAACGTTCCAGCGGCACGGACCGCGGTGCGGGACTACTCAGCGGCCCTGCGCCTCACCCACCCGACCAGTCCCACATGGACCCCGCCGGTCATGTCATGTTCCGGCCAGACCGGTGACGGCCTGGACGACCTCTGGAATCGCATAGGCGACCACCGGTCCCTGATGACCGCCACCGGGGAGTGGGAGGACAGACGCCGTGCACAGCGGCTGTCCTGGATGTGGTCGATGGTGGAGGCCCGACTGCTGGACTCGCTGCGCCGCGATCCAGCGGTACTGGCGCTCCTGGGGGCGGCAGAGGCCGAGGTCCTCGACGGCCTGACCACGCCTTCAGCCGCGGCCGAGCGCCTGTTGGAAGCATTCGGCGGCTGACCGGTGCACCGACGGGCCGTCCTCCGGAACGGCCTGGCCCTGGGTGGTACGGCGGTCGCCTCGGCCATCCTGGGAGTGGGCGGTACGGCTTCGGCGCAGACCGGGTTGGCGGCCCTGGCATCGTCGCCGACTCCCGGCCCCTACGGCTCCCTGGATGGTCGTACGCCTGACGGGAACGGCCTCGTCCTACCCGAGGGGTTCTCATCGCGCATCGTGGCCGTGGGCGGTACCGGGGTCGGAGCCATGGACTACACATGGCCGCTGTTCCCGGATGGGAAGGGGACCTTCCCGGTGCCGGACGGCGGTTGGATCCTGGCCTGTAACCACGAGGTCTTCGACTTCCAGACCATTGGTGAGTCGGCCGGGGGTGCCTCGTCGATCAGGTTCGACTCCGACGGCTCGATCCTCGATGCCTACCCGATCCTGGAGGGCAGTCATTCCAACAGCCGTGGCGCCACCACGCCGTGGGGCACGTGGCTCTCCTGCCAGGAGGCCCATCAGGGCGATGGCAGGGTCTGGGAGTGCGACCCGATGGGTGGTTCTCCACCGGTGCCACGCAATGCCCTGGGCGTCCGCACCCACGGGTCCGTCGCCGTCGACCCGGTCGGTGGCCACTGCTATCTGACCGAGGCTCACCGTGACGGCCGCCTGTACCGCTTCACCATGCTCACCGGGTCGGCATCGGGTGCTGCGCTGGCCGACGGGCCCCTGGAGGCGATGGTCGTGGACCCCGAGGGTGGCGTCTCGTGGATTTCAGTATCCGACCCGTCGGGCGGCGTTGCCCCCACCCGGGTACAGGCAGCCGATGGATTCGTCACGCCCATGGGAGGCGGCGTCTGGGTGCATGACGGTTCCCTGCTCTTCACCACCGCGCTGGATGACCGGGTCCACGCTGTGGACCTGCCCACCCAGCGCCACTCGGTCGTCTGGGACGGTTCCGGCCACCGCCAGCCGTTGGTGGGGATCGGTGACCTGACCGTCGCACCCGCTTCCGGCGACCTGTTCGTGGCCGAGGATCGGGGAGACATGGAGCTGGTGCTGATCGGCACCGAGGGCCTCGTGGCCCCGTTCTGCCGGATGGTGGGTGACGACCACCGGTTCTCGGCGCTCACCGGCCCGTGCTTCGATCCGTCCGGAACCCGCCTCTACGTCAGCTCGTTGCGTGGCCGGGGCGAGGCCTTGGTGCGTGATGTGGTGGAGGCCATCGACTGGGGTGATGGTGTGGAAGGCCGACACGTCGGCGTCACCTACGAGGTGTCCGGGCCCTTTCGGCCCCGGCCCGCCGTCGACCGGTCGACTGGCGCGACGACGACTGGTCCGCCGCCCACGACGACGACGGTTTCTCCGGCCGGGACCGTCACGACGGCCGTACCCACCACGGAGCCGAAGGTCACCAGTTCGCCTACGACGGCGTCGCCGTCCGACACACTGGAGAAGGTGGCCGCCATGCCGGTCGACCGGGCCGACCGTGGGATGGGCATAGCGACGCTGGGTCTTGCCGCTGTCCTGGCGCTGGGTGCCGGCGTGGTGGCCCTGCGTCGCCGTGGCAGCGACGGGCCGGGCAGCTGAGTCGGACCCCTCGGGGCCGGGCCAACCCGGGTAACTGGTCCAGACCGGGTTAGAACTCCTCGTCGAAGGCGACTGCTCCCTCGACGCCCGTCTGGTAGGCGGCGACGGTGCGCTCGAAGAAGTTGGTCAACTCCTGGACGTCCTGCAACTCCATGAATCCGAAGGGATTCCTGACGTTGTAGGCCCGGTCCAGGCCCAGCTGGACGAGCCGCTGGTCGGCCACGAACTGGAGGTACTGTCTGGTGTCGGCGGTGGACATACCCGGCACGCCCTGACCCAGGAGGTCCTCGGCGAACCGGTACTCGCATTCGATGGCTTCGTCCAGCATGGCGTAGATCTGGGAACTGAGCTCCTCGTCGAACAGTTCGGGCTGCTCGGAGCGAACCGTGTTGATCACCTCGAAGGCGAAGTTCATGTGGCAGCTCTCGTCGCGGAACACCCAGTTGGTGCCGGCGGCCAGGCCGTTCAGCAGCCCCTTGGAGCGCAGGAAGTACACGTAGGCGAAGGCGGCGAAGAAGAACAATCCCTCGATGCAGGTGGCGAAGCAGATCAGGTTGAGGAGGAAGGTCTTGCGATCGGCGTCTGTGTGCAGCTCGTCGAGGCCGTTTACCGACCGCATCCACTTGAAGCAGAACTCGCCCTTCTGGGCGATCGAATCGATGTTGTGGATCGCTGCGAAGGCGGCTTCCCGTTCTTCCATTTCGGGGATGTAGTTGTCGAGCAGCGTCAGGTAGAACTGGACGTGCAGCGCCTCCTCGTAGAGCTGGCGCGACAGGTACATCCGGGCTTCGGGTGCGTTGATGTGCTGGTACAGGTTCAGCACCAGGTTGTTGGACACGATCGAGTCACCGGTCGCGAAGAATGCGACCAGCCGGTTGATGAGGTGCTTCTCTGCCGGTAGGAGCTTGCGGTCCAGGTCGACCAGGTCGTCGGAGAAGTCGATCTCGTCGACCGTCCAGGTGTTCTTGATGGCATCCCGGTACATCTCGTAGAACACCGGGTAGCGCATTGGTCGGAGCGTCAGGTCGAAGCCCGGGTCCAGGATGTTGGCCCGCCGCGTGGTCGGAGTGGGCGTGGGTGCTGCAGCGTCGGCTGATGCCTCGTACGGAACTTCTGCCAGGGCCATCAGTTGCACGCCTCACACGACTCGGGGTTTTCCAGCGAACATGCGGCGGCCTCCTCGTCTGTGAAGGTCGGCATTGCAACCGTCTCCCCACTTCCGGGACCGTCGATCGGACCACCGGTGGTCGTCTTGTTGATACGGGTGGCCGGTCGGGAACGCAGGTAGTAGGTGGTCTTCACCCCGGACTTCCATGCGTGCAGGTACATGGAGCTGAGCTTCCCGATGGTCGGCGACTCCATGAACAGGTTCAACGACTGGCTCTGGTCGATGTAGGCGCCCCGTTCGGCGGCCATGTCGATCAGCGACCGCATGGGCACCTCCCATGCGGTGCGGTAGATGCCCTTCAGGTCCTCCGGGATCCCCTCGACCTCCTGGATGGAACCCTCCGACATCTTGATCCGGTTGGCCAGTTCCTCGTCCCAGAGGCCACGACCCTGAAGTTCGCTGACCAGGTACCGGTTGATCTGCATGAACTCACCGGAGAGCGTTTCGCGCTTGAAGAGGTTCGATACCTGTGGCTCGATGCACTCGCAGCAGCCCGCGATCGACGCGATGGTCGCTGTCGGGGCGATGGCGATGAGCAGGGAATTGCGCAGGCCGTGCTCCGAGACGCGTGCCCGGAGGGTCTCCCAGCGGGCCGTGTCCGTCGGCTCCACGCCCCACAGGTCGAACTGGAGGTCGCCCCCGGCCGCCCTGGTGATCCCGAAGTTGGGATGCGGGCCTGAAGCCTCCGCCAACTCGGTGGATGCCCAGAGGGCGTTGAAGTAGATCTCCTCTGAGATCCGCTTGGAGAGCTCGCGGGCCTCGGGCGAGTCGAACGGCATCCCCAGCTTGAAGAACACGTCCTGCAGGCCCATCAGCCCCATGCCCACGGGGCGCCATGCCGAGTTGGAGGTCTGGGCCTCCGGGGTCGGGTAGTAGTTGATGTCGACCACGCGGTCCAGGAACGGCACAGCCAGGCGTACGACCTCTGCCAACCGNTCGAAGTCGAACGCACCGTCNACGACCAGNGAGCTGAGGTTCACCGAGCCGAGGTTGCAGACGGCGGTCTCCGACTGGTCGGTGACCTCCAGGATCTCGGTGCAGAGGTTGGAGAGGTGCACGACACGCCCCTCGGTCCCGGTCTGGTTGCACTTCCTGTTGGAGGCGTCCTTGAAGGTCATCCAGCCGTTGCCTGTCTGGGCCAGGGACCGCATCATCCGGGTGTAGAGCTCCCGTGCCGGGACCTGGCGCTCGTAGATGCCCTCCTCTTCGGCCTTCTGGTAGGCGGCCTCAAACTCGGCGCCGAACAGGTCGGTCAGGTGCGGCACCTTGTGCGGGTCGAACAGCGACCACTGCCAGTCCTTCTCCACCCGTTCCATGAAGAGGTCGGGGATCCAGTTGGCCAGGTTCAGGTTGTGGGTCCGGCGGGTCGGGTCTCCCGTGTTCTCCCGGAGGTCCAGGAAGTTGTCGATGTCGGCGTGCCACGTCTCGAGGTAGACGCAGGCCGCTCCCTTGCGGCGACCGCCCTGGTTGACCGCGGCGACCGAACTGTCGAGGGTCTTGAGCCAGGGGATGATGCCGTTTGACAGGCCGTTGGTACCCCGGATGAGGGAACCCTTCGACCGTATGCGGTGCCATGCCACGCCTATGCCGCCGGCGAACTTCGAGAGCTGGGCGATGTCGGTGTAGCGCTTGTAGATGCCCTCGAGGCTGTCCTCCGGGGAGTCCAGCAGGTAGCAGCTGGACATCTGGGGGTGGACGGTGCCCGAGTTGAACAGGGTCGGGCTGGAGGGCAGGTACTGCAGCGAGGAGATGAGGCGGTAGAAGTGGATGGCCTCGTCCGGACAGGTGGAAAGCCCACAGGCCACGCGCAGGAAGAAGTACTGGGGGGTCTCGGTGACCCCGCGGTTCTCGGGGTGCCGCAGCAGGTAGCGGTCGTAGACGGTGCGGAGGCCGAAGAACTCGAAGAGGTGGTCCCGGTCGCTCTCGATGGTGTCGTCCAGTTTGCGGGCGTTGGTCGCCACGAACTGGGCCACTTCGGCCCCGATGATTCCCTGCTCGAGTCCCATGCCGACGGACTGCGAGAACGAGTGGATGCCCTGGTTGCGGACTTCCTTGTCTATGACGGTGGCCAGCAGGCGGGCGGCCAGACGGGAGTAGTTGGGCTCCTCGATGATGAGGGCCGCCGACGTGCGGATCGAGAGCTCGTCGAGTTCCTCCGTGGTGGCGCCGTCGCAGAGGCCGGAGATGGTTCGGGTGGCGACGCGCATCGGGTCCACGCCGGGCAGGCTGAGGGCGCACCGTTCCACAGCCTTCACGATCTTGTTGACGTCGACCGGTTCCAGGTCGCCGTTGCGCTTGCGGACCCGCATGGGGGTGGCGCCAGCCGGTTCGGTGTCAACTCCGCTGATGCGGTCCTCTGTGAGTGCCATCTTCTTCCTGTGTCCTCTTGTCTCCCTGGTTTCCGCCTACGTCACCCCAGCGGCCGTTGTCCTGTGGCCTCCGGGGTTATCCGGGTGAAGCGCGTTCCGCCGTCCGTCCCATCTCTCGATGGTCTGGTCGGGAGAGGTCGTGCGAGCATCCCGGGTTCTGAATTGCACGCATGTAACTACAAGGATGTCAAGAGAATCGGCGTCGTGTTTGAAAACTTTTCGTAGGTCACGCGTGGCGTGGTCGGATCCAGGCTGATATCACTGGGATTCGCGCTCCGCGTGGTCGGCCGGCCGGAGCGCCACGGGACCTTCTTTCCGGACCCGCCGGCCGCCCACCGGTGGCCCCGGAACCTTCAGGCCGATCGTCCACGTGATCCGTCGGCATAACGTGTCTGGGTGACCGAATCCACCAGTGCCCGACAGTCGCCGATCCTGGACGTGGACCTCCCGGCGTTCGAGACGGGCGATGCGTCCAACCGACGCGCCATCGTGGATGGCACCATGCGCAGCCTCGCCACCGGCTTCGTCTATGTACGCCACGACCTCTCTGAGGACCTGCTCGACGATGCCTACGGGCGCCTGGCGGACTTCTTCGCCCTGCCGCAGGACCGCAAGGACCGCTACACCGTGGACGGTGCCAACGGGCAGACCGGCTATACGGGCCTACTGGTCGAGACCGCAGCGGTCTCCGACGTTCCGGACTGGAAGGAGATGCTCAACTGGAGCGCTCCGGTACCGGTCGGCCATCCACTCCGCCGCCGCTTCCCCCACCGTTACGGCGATCCCACGTTGCCCGACGACGACCTGCCGGGTACGACCGAGGTGCTGATGGAGTTCCACCGTGTCACGCTGGACCTGCAGCGCAGGGTGCTGAGGATCCTGGCTCTCGGCCTGGGCGTCGACGAGGGCTTCTTCGACACCATGCTGCGTGACGGGGCGGCGTTGACGCGGGCCCTCCACTACCCGTCCATGGACCTGGCACCCGGTGACGAACACGTCTGGGCCGCCGAGCACGGCGACATCAACCTCATCACCGCCCTTCCGCGTGCCACGGCCTCGGGCCTGCAGGTGAAGACCGACGACGGTTGGATCGCCGCCACCCCACCTGACGGACACGTCATCGTCAACACGGGGATCATGCTCGACCACCTCACGAACGGCCTGATCCCGCCGGGCATCCACAGGGTGGTCTCCGATGCGCCGGGTGAGCGCCACTCGGTGGTGCAGTTCTGCCATCCGACGCCGTGGACGATGCTGGCGCCGTTGCCGAGTTGCGTGACCCCGGAGAACCCGCTGCGCTATCCGACGATCTCTGCGTCGGACCGCCTTGAGCAGGTCATCTGGGAGATCAACCTGGTGGAGGCCGGTCGCCGGCTGGACGACTGAGGCGGCGGCCCTGTCCGACCGGGGTNAGGTGACGCTCAACCGGAAGCGNAGCTCGGTGCCTTCGACGGTGGCGAGGACCGCACCGTCNGAGTCGCCNTCGACGGGTCCGTATACCACCTCGGTGGCCAGGACCTGGCCGGCCACGTGGTCCTCGTGTACCCGGACTGCGTCCAGCAGGGCGTCGTCGCCGTCCAGTACCAGCCTGATCCTGTCGGTNACCACCAGTTCGGCGTCGCGTCTTGCCTGCTGGACCTGGCGGACCACGTCGCGGGCCAGACCCTCCCTGGTCAGGTCCTCGGTGACCTCGGTGTCGAGTACTACGACAGCGTCGCTGCTGCCCAGGGCCGCAGCCGTCACGCCCTCCGGCGACTCCACGCCGAGGGTGAAATCGTCCGGCTGGAGCAGGTGCCCGGCGACGGTCGCCGTGCCGTCGTCGTGCAGTTCGTAGTTGCCCGATCGAGCCGCACCGAATACGGCCTGCACATCGCCGCCCAGGCGGGGCCCCAGCGCACGCCCGTCGGGTCGCATCACGAACCGGGCATGGTCCGTCAGGTCGTCGGTCAGCACCACGGACTTCACGTTCACCTCGTCGACCAGCAGGTCGACCAGGTCGGCCAGGGACTCGGAGTCGGCTCCAGCCACGATCAGCGACGACAGCGGCAGGCGTACCCGTAGGCCATGGTCCTCCCGGAGGCGCAGGGTGGTCGAGGCCACGTCGCGCAGGCGGTCCATGCGGGNGACCAGCGCCGGGTCGGAGGGCAGGTCGTCGGCATTCGGCCAGTCGGCCAGGTGGACGCTGGATCCACCGGTTAGTGCCGAGTGGATCTCCTCGGAGATCATGGGGAGCAGCGGCGCGGCCACCCGGCAGAAGGTCACGAGCACGGTGTAGAGCGTGTCGTAGGCGTCGCGCTTGTCAGCGTCGTCGGCGGCCGTCGACTTGGTCCAGAAGCGGTCCCGACTTCGCCGGATGTACCAGTTGTTGAGGGCATCGATGAAGCCCTGGAGNTCGTGGGTGGCGCCGGGCAGGTCGTAGGCGTCCATCCGGTCGGCGACNGCCTCGACCAGCATCGAGGTCTTGGCCAGCAGGTACCGGTCCAGGAGGTGCCCGGAGTCGGAGCGCATGGTGGCCCTGTGCTCGTCGACGTTGGCGTACAGGGTGAAGAATCCGTAGGCGTTCCAGATCGGCAGCAGGACCTGGCGCACGACGTCGTCGATTCCGGAGTCGGAGATGCGGAAGTCGCCGCCNCTCATGATTGTCGAGGACATCAGGTACCAACGCAGGGCGTCGGAACCCTGGTTGTCGAAGACGACGGATGGCTCCGTGTAGTTGCGCAACTTCTTGGACAGCTTTGTGCCGTCCTCGGCCAGCAGGATCCCGTGGCAGATGACGTTCTCGAAGGCCGGGCGGTCGAACAGGGCGGTGGCCAGGACGTGCAGTGTGTAGAACCAGCCCCGGGTCTGGTTGATGTACTCGACGATGAAGTCGGCCGGGAAGTGCTCCTCGAACCACTCTCGGTTTTCGAAGGGGTAGTGAACCTGGGCGAACGGCATCGAGCCCGATTCGAACCAGCAGTCCAGTACCTCGGGAACCCGGCGCATCGTCGACCTGCCGGTCGGGTCGTCGGGGTTGGGTCGGGTCAGGTCGTCGATGAACGGTCGGTGGAGGTCGTCGGGTCGGACCCCGAAGTCGCGTTCGATCTCGTCCAGGCTGCCGTAGACGTCGATGCGCGGGTACGTCGGATCGTCGCTGCGCCAGACCGGGATGGGCGAGCCCCAGAATCGGTTGCGGCTGATCGACCAGTCGCGCGCTCCGTCCANCCACATGCCGAACCGCCCGTCCCTGACGTGGGAGGGGACCCAGTTGATCTCCTGGTTGGTTTCCATCAACCGGTCCCGGATGTCGGTGACCTTCACGAACCACGAGGAGATCGCCTTGTAGATGATCGGCGTGTCGGTTCGCCAGCAGTGCGGGTAGTTGTGCTCGTAGGTGTCGTGCCGGACGACCCGACCGGCCTCCTTGAGGTGCCTGATGATCTCGGGGTTGGCGTCGAAGACGTTCAGTCCAGCCCACGGACCGACCTGGTCGGTGAACCTCCCCAGGTCGTCCACCGGGACCACCTGCCCGATCGGGATGCCGGCCTCCTCGCAGGTCGTCTGGTCGTCCTCGCCGAAGCCGGGGGCCATGTGGACCACGCCGGTGCCTTCCGAGGCGTCCACGAAGTCGGCGCTGAGGATCCGGAAGGCATCGGTCCTGTCGGCGAAGAAGTCGAACATGGGGCGTGAAGGTGCGGCCCACCAGGTCGCCGCCAAGGCAGGTGCCGACCTCGGTGGTGCCCTCCAGCTGGGCCGCGTAGCGCTCCACGGCCTCGGACCCCAGCACGAACACCGTTCCGTCGGCTGCCTGGCGCAGCGAGTAGGCCACGTCGGGGCCCACGGCCAGGGCCAGGTTGGATGGCAGGGTCCACGGCGTGGTGGTCCACGCCATGATCCGCATCGGTCCCGGGTCGCCGTCGAGTGGCGTCAGGTCGAAGGTCACGGTGATGGCGGGGTCCTGCCGGGGACGGGTGGAGTCATCGAGGCGGATCTCGAAGTTGGAGAGCGGGGTCTCGGCGCCCCAGGAGTACGGCATGACCCTGAACGCCTCGTAGACGAGGCCCTTGTCCCAGAGTTGCTTGAAGGCCCACATCACCGACTCCATGTAGGAGAGGTCCATGGTCTTGTAGTCGTCCTCGAAGTCGACCCACCGGGCCTGCCTGGTGACGGTCTTCTCCCATTCGCCCGTGTAGCGCAGCACCGACTCGCGGCACTGGGCGTTGAAGCGGTCGATGCCGTACTTGATGATGTCGGCCCGTCCGGAGACGGGGAGTTCCTTCTCGGCCTCCATCTCGGCGGGCAGGCCGTGGCAGTCCCAGCCGAACCGGCGGTCCACCCGTTGGCCCCGCATGGCCCGGTAGCGGGGGATCACGTCCTTCACGTAGCCGGTCAGGAGGTTGCCGTGGTGTGGCAGGCCGTTGGCGAAGGGCGGGCCGTCGTAGAAGACGAACTCGTCGTCGACCGGTCGGGCGTCGATGGAGTTGCGGAACGTGCCCTCGGCCTTCCAGCGGGCCAGCACGCGTTCCTCGATGGCCGGGAAGTCGGCCCGGCCCGCCTCCGGATACGGGCCGGCCGGCGTGTCGGAGGTGGTGGTGTGGTCGTCGGCCATGGCAGGGAAGCAGGCTACCGGTTCCCCCCTATGGGCCGTAGGGAAGGTGGCGGGCGGTGCGGAGTCCGGGAGGTCCGGCTGGGCCCTGCGGAGTCCTGGTGGTCGTCCGGTCAGCCGTCGGCGGCTGCCCGTTCCCGGAGCTCGAACTTGAGCACCTTGCCACTGGCGTTCATGGGCAGTGCGTCGACCACCTCGACGTGGCGCGGGGCCTTGTAGTTGGCCATCTCAGCCCTGCACCAGGCGAGGATTCCGGCCGGGTCCGGGGTGGCACCGGTGGACGGGACCACGAAGGCTATGCCGACCTCTCCGAGGCGCTCGTCGGGCACGCCGACGACGGCTACCTGGCCGATGTCGGGGTGGGCGCCCATCAGCTGTTCGACCTCCGCCGGGTACACGTTGAACCCGCCGTTGATGAAGATGTCTTTCGTCCTGTCGGTGATGTCCAGGTAGCCGTTCTCNTCCATCACCCCGATGTCGCCGGTGTGCAGCCAGCCGTCCGGGTCTATGGCCTCGTCCGTCTGGTCCGGATCGTCCAGGTATCCGACCATCACGTTGTAGCCGCGGATCAACACCTCGCCTGCCTGGCCGGCGGGGCACTGTGATCCGTCCGGGTCCACGACCCGGACCTCCACGTCGTCGATGGCCCGCCCGGAGGTGCTGGCGATGAGGGCCGGGTCGTCGTCGTGGCGGCACATTGTGGCGATTCCCGACGACTCGGTCAGGCCGTAGCCGGTCACCACCTTCTCGAAGCCGAGCCGGTCGCGCATGTCATGGATCATCTGAACCGGGATCGTCGCCGCTCCGGTCACCGCCAGGCGCAGCGAGGACAGGTCGAACCCGTCGATTCCGGGGTGGTTCAGGATGGTCTGGTAGATGGCGGGAGGTCCGGGGAACATGGTGATGCGCTCCTCGCCGATTCGCCGCATCACCGCCGGCACGTCGAAGACCGGGTGGGGGACGAGCGTGACGCCCCTCATGAGGCAGGCGAGGATGCCGGAGTTCAGGCCGAAGGCATGGAAGAAGGGGTTTACGACCAGGTAGCGGTCCCCGGCCCGGAGCCCGATGACGTCGCTCCACGACTCGAAGGCCCGGCAGATCGCCGAGTGCCTCAGCATTGCGCCCTTCGGGGATCCGGTGGTACCCGATGTGAACATGAGGTGGCAGAGGTCGTCGCCGTCCACCCCGGCGGATCGGGCGGCCCGGTCGGTGTCGTGAATGGAATCTCCGGCGGCCATGAACTCCTGCCATGACGTACAACCCTGGGGGACGGCGCCTCGCAGCACCACCACCTCGTCTAGGTCAGCACCCTGGCCGGCGTTGCGCAGCAGGGTGACGTAGTCGGTGTCCAGGAAGTCGGTGACCGTGAACAGGATCCGGGCCGATGTGCGGTCTAGGAGGTACCCGGCCTCCCGACCCTTGAAGCGGGTGTTGATCGGGACGAGGACAGCTCCGGCACAGTGGGCGCCGATGGCAGCCACCGCCCACTCGGCCACGTTGGGGGCCCACACGGCGATGCGGTCTCCCGGGCCGATGCCCCTGGCCATCAGGGCCCTGGCCGCGGCGTGGATCTGGTCCCGGTAACCGGCGAACGTCCAGCGCAGGTCGCCGTCCACGAATGCCTCGAGGTCGCCGAACCGTTCGGCGGCGTCGTCCACCAGTCGGGGGATCGTGGACCACGAGGCGCTCATCGGCCGGACCCTAGGGGTCGGCTCCAGACCAGTGGGCACCCGGGGTGGTCGACGACGGGGTCGCCGGATCGGACGTCGGCGTGGTGGGGCTTGGTGGGTGCTCCGGGCCGGATCTCGTAGCGGACGCCATCGCCGCAGTAGCGCACCGAGACGGCACGCCGACGCACGGTGGCCGACCTGTTGGGCCCGGCGCCGTGGAGGGTGCCTGCATGGTGGACGATTACGTCACCGGGCTCAGCGGGAATGTGCGTCAGTCGGTCGTCCTCCGGGTGGATTGCCGGGACGGCTTCGCCTTCGGTGTTCGGAAGTGGACCGGGGGTCACGAACCAGTTGGGTCGGTACACGGTCCCGGAGCGGTGTGAGCCGCGTACATAGACCATGGCGCCGGTGTCGACGGTGACCGGATCGAGGGGGACCCAGCAGGTGCAGATGCGTTCGCCGGACAGGTGGAAGTAGCCGAGGTCCTGGTGCAGGACCGTCGCTTCGACGGTTCCCGGTTCCTTGACCAGCACAGAGTCCTCGTAGAGGTGTATCCGGCCGGCATCCATGAGGGCTGCGGCGATGGCGGGCAGCGGTGAGGTGGTGGCGAAGGCGGCGAAGGCCCGGTGGTGCAGCCAGTGGTCGACGCCGGACAGGAACCGGCCGTCGACGGTTCCCGGGTCTCCGGTTCCGCCCAGCCCGGCGCTGAGCGCTGTCATGTCGACGGTCGTTGACGGGTCGGCGATCGTCTCGTCGACCGGACCGGTCAGGTGGTCCAGCCAGGCGGAAGGGAGGATTCCCGGGAGGTGGACGACGCCGTCGGTGACGAACCGGGCGACCTCGTCATCGGTGACCGGCCTGAGGGACTCAGCCGACGGCGTTGACATGGACCGGAGTCCTACTTCTCCTCGTCGGCAGGGGTGTCTTCCCCAGCCGGGTTGTCGTCGGTTTCAGCATCTTCCTCGGCTGGAGCGTCGTCGGCAGGGGTGTCTTCCCCAGCCGGGTTGTCGTCGGTTTCAGCATCTTCCTCGGCTGGAGCGTCCTCGGGGAGTTCCTCACCGTCGCGCAGGCGCTGCCAGGTGTCGACGGCGGACCGCCATTCGGCCTCGGCGGCAGAGACGGCCTCGGCGCCGCCGCCCTGGACCTGCTTGAGGGCGGCTGCGGCCTCGTCCTTGGCCTTGGTGGCCTTCTCCAGGTTCCGCTCGGCCGTCTTGGCGGCGTCGGCAGCCTCGGAGCGGCGATTGAAGAGGAGCAGGGCCTTCTGGGTGTCGTCGTCGATCTTGACCATGGCCCCATGATCGCCCGTCAGCGGCCGACTCGCACCCTTCCGGCCGCAATCTCTCCGTNCCGNTCAGGAGAGCGGCTCTTGTCAGAGNGCGTCTCCGGTCAGAGAAGTGGCCGGACCTGCTCNCCGAAGGCGGCCAGCTGGTCGAGGTACTCCTCGATGGTGCGAGCCCGGAACTTCAGGTGGAAGGNGTTTGCGCCCACCTCGCGGTCGGCCCGCAGTTCCTCGGCGATTTTCTCCGGCGGTCCGGTCAGCCANGCTGGCGGTAGGTCTTCGGGCGGTTCTCCGATGTAGGCCCAACCCGGCATGATCCCGATGTCGAATCCGATCCCACCACGTCCGGCCTCGTCGGCTGACCGCCGGATGGTGTCAATGATTTCCGGGTACTGGTCACGGGCCGCACCCATCGGTATGTAGCCGTCGCCCCTTCGCCCGGTTCTCCGCCACGCGGCGGCCCCAGAGCCACCCACCCAGATCGGAAGGTCCCGTGACGCTGGAGTAGGGGAGACTCCGACGTCGGCGTATGAGTAGGTCTCGCCGTGGTGGCTCACGTACGTGTCCGCGTAGGCGCCACGTACGGCATCCATGCACTCGTCCAGGAGTCGGCCCCGGCGGTGGTAGTCCACACCGAGCGCGTCGAACTCGGCCTCGACGTGGCCGGCACCGACGCCGAGGATGATCCGATCCCCGGTCAGGTGGGCAAGGGTTCCGAACGAGCTGGCCGTCAGGAGCGGATGGCGGTAGGCGGCGATCCAGACAACGGAGAGGAGGTGGATGGCTGTGGTCTGTGCGCCCAGCCAGGCCAGCGTTGCCACCGGGTCGTACCAGGTGGTCCGCATTCTGGCCGCATAGTCGTTGTCGGGTACGGCGACGTGGTCACAGACGCCGATGAAGTCGAGGCCGGCGGCCTCGGCCGCCTGGGCCACCAGGGCCAGATCCCCGGGCGTTGCGTCGTCCTCCCACGGATCGGCCAGCGTGTGGGTGAGGGTCTGGATCGGTAGCTGGATGCCGTAGAAGCCTCACCCTCCGGTACGAGATTCGCCATGGTCTCCTCCTAGTTCGGGTGGGGTCGGTACGTGGTCGGCTGCGGGGGTCAGCCGGCAACTTCGGCCAGCAGGGCACGGGCACGGCGGGCTACCGGTTCGTCGACCATTGCTCCATCCACGGAGATGGCGGCATCGCCGCGCACGAGGGCTTCCTCGTAGGCGTCGGCCACCCTCTTGGCCCATACCAGATCCTGGTCCGACGGGCGGAAGGCACGATCAGCGAGGGGGACCTGCGCCGGGTGGATGCAGAGCTTTCCGCTGAACCCGAGCGCCCGGGCCTGTTCGGCCTCCCGGAGGAACCGCTCCTCGTCGCCGAAGTCGGCCACGACCATGTCGATGGCCGGGATGCCGCCTAGCCGGGCAGCCTGGGCGACCTGTGCCCTGGCGGTCTGCACCTCGAGGTTGTCCGTCCGTCGCACGCCACCCAGGTCGGCCACGTAGTCCTCGGCGCCGAAGTAGCACCACCTGACCCGCTGGTGGGTGGTCACGGTGCGGGCGTCGACCACTCCGGCCACCGTCTCCAGTCCGGCGACGATGGGGAGGTCGGCATGGCCCGCTGCGTCGAGGGCGGCGGCCACCGCGTCGACGGCGGCTGCCGACTCGAGCTTGGGTACGGCCACGCCGGTCAGGCCGGCGGGCAGACCGTCGACCACGTCGGCTTCGAAGTGGTCGGTGTCGGGGGCGTTGACCCGCACGAACAGGCGGACCTCGTCGACCAGGTCGGGGGCGACCTGGTGGGCGATGGCGCGGGCCTCGGCCTTGCGGTCGAAGGGGACGGCGTCCTCGAGGTCGATGACCGCCGCGCTGGGTGCCGACCGGGGGATCTTGACCAGCACCTCGGCCCGGTTCCCGGGAGCGAACAGCAGGCTGCGGAGAACGAAGTCGGTCGACGAGTCGGATCCGGTGACCATGGGGTCGACGCTACCGACCGGCCCGGAGCGGGGCCTGATCGGAGTGGGATCGGATCAGACGCCGGCCAACTCGCGGGCGGTGGTACGCACCTCGATCATCGCTCCGGCCAGGTCAGTGACGTCGACCTCGGTGGTGCCGTCGGTGGCCAGGAAGCAGAGGACGACCCGCCGAACTGGAAGGCCGGTCGATCGCTCGGCGGCCAGGGCGTAGGTGGCGCCCTGCAGGCGGTATCGCGCGGCTTTGGCGGCCAGGGCGTCGGCGTCAGCCACCGCGTCGGTCTTGTAGTCGACGATGACGAGGCCGGGACCCTCGGGGCCGTCATCGAGGACGGCCAGGTCGATGTAGCCCTCGATCACCGGGGCATCGGGATCGTCGTCGACCGGGGCGGCCACGTAGAGCTCGCGCCAGTGGCGACCCACGGCAGCCAACCGGACCACGTCGGCGGTCAGGCCGGAGCGGACCAGGGCGTCCACGGTCCGGAGGTCGCCGAGAACCCCTTCGGCGACGGACCGTTCCCGGATGACCGACATGGGATCGGTGGTGTCGAAGTCGAGGAGTTCCAGGGCTCCGTGCACGGCCCGTCCGATGCCGGTTCCGTGGCGTCCCACCTCACCCGGTCGGGTCCGGTCTTCGTCGTGGTCCGCTGTGGCCTGTTCGGCTGCCTGTTCGGTAGCCCGGGTAGCGACATGTTCGGCGATCGCGGTGGCCGACACCGTGCTGGGTCGACCGGCGCGGTCCAGGGCATCGCCGTGCTCGGCGAGCCACGTCTGGCGATGGGGAGCGCACGGCCCGATGGGACGGCGGTGTCGGGAAGGGTGCCGGTGGTGGATGACAGGTCGGAGCCATGGGCGGCACGACCGGCACCGTCGAGCGCCTTGGCGAGCAGGCGCCCCGGCCCGGGCCGACCGGGCTTGTCGTCATTGATGTCTGTGGCCCGGTGGACCGACACGATGAGGTGGTCGCGGGCCCGGGTGGTGGCTACGTACAGGAGCCGGATGGCCTCGGCATCCTGGAACCGGCGGTCGACTGCGTGGGCGGCCCGGAATCCGGGTGTCTCGATGCCTTCACGGATGCCGATCTCGATCGACCGGTCGGGGTCGATGAGGAGTTGAACACCCCGGTCGGACCTCGCGTTTGTGGTTGACATGCCCGAGAGGATGGTGATGGGGAACTCCAGGCCCTTGGCGCCGTGGATGGTCAGGATCCGGACGGCGGCATCGTCGATCTCGGGGAGGACGGTCTCGGCGACCCGGCCCTTCTCGTCGGCCTGGGCAAGACACCAGTCAACGAAGCCGCGTAACGAGCCCCCACCGGCCTCCGCGAAGGCCCGGGCACGGTCGGACAGGAGGCGGACCCGACGCCAGACGTCGCGGGGCCGGGCCTCCCCGAAGGCGACCTGCAGTACCCGGCGCTCGTCGATCAGGCGTTCCAGGATTCCGGAGGGTCCGAGGAGGTGGCGGCATCGGTGCATCTCGCTCAGCCAGGCGAGACCCGAGGCCACGAGCTCGACCGACTGGTCGCCTTTCGGCTGGTCGGACTGGTGGTTCCAGGAACCGCCATGGTGCACCCGCCAGCGGGCGAGGTCATCGTCTCCGCAGCCGAAATGGGACGTGCGGAGTGCTGCCACGACGGCCAGGTCATCAGTGGGGTCGTCGATGGCCCGCAGCACCATCAGCAGATCCCGGACCTGAGGTGTGGCGAAGAGCAGAGAGCTGGATTCGGCCCGGTAGGGGATGCCGGCGGCCTCCAGCGAAATCTCCAGGTTGGGCAGTGAGGTTCGTGTGGGTAGGAGGATGGCGATGTCGCCGAAGCCACACGGGCGCTGGTGTCCGGCACGGTCCTCGACCGTCCACTCCTCGACCACCGCGGTGGCGATGGCGTCGGCCACGGCGTCGGCTTCGAGTTCCCGCAATCCGGGGGCATCGATGTCGTCGCCCCGGGCATCCCTTCCGAGGATGGTCACCGCCGGTCCTACGGTCGCCGCGGGGCGATGGCCGACCAGCGGGGTGTACCCGGGCTGTACCAGTTCGGCCCGCACCGGCCCGTCCTCAGACGATGGGCCGGGTCCGATGAGGTGGCCGAAGGTGGCGTTGACCCAGTCGATGATCGGCACGGTGGTTCGGAAGTTCTCGGTCAGCGACACGTCGGAGGCGTCCATCGAGCGCCGGGCCAACAGGTAGAGGGAGATGTCGGCCCGCCGGAACCGGTAGATGGACTGCTTGGGGTCACCGACCAGAAACAGGGATCCCGGTACCGGGGAGAAGCCATCGAGTCCAGCATCGGGTGCGGCATCGGGATCGGTCAGCAACAGGGCCAACTCGAGCTGCACGGGGTCGGTGTCCTGAAATTCATCGAGCAGGACGTACCGGTAGCGCTCGTGCAGCGTGGTCCGGACCGCCGGTCCCACGGCGGGATCGGACAGCAGGTCGTGGGCGATTACCAGCAGGTCGTGGAAGGTCAGGGAGCCCGATCGACGGCGTTCGTCGGCCGCCCGGAGGGTGGCGTCGACCAACTCGGCGAGGATTCGATCGAGCACGCCGCCGGCCGTCGATCGCACGATGCCGTCCCAGAGATCGCGGGCCTCGTAGGCGAACGCCCGGATGGTGTCCTTGTCGTCACCCCAGTCACCCTTCCGGCCCGAACTGCCGACGTTGAGTGAATTTCGGAGGTCGCCGGTGGACAGGATCCGCACCATGTCGATCTCGTCGACGGCACCGGTCAGGGCGTCCCGAGCGACACGGATCCCGGCCAGGCGGCTTCGGAGGTTGTCGTCCTCGTCCAGATCGTGGTGATCGAGGGCGATGGCCTGACCCATGAGGCCGATGATGGCCACGACGTCCACCGGTTGGGGTTCGGCTGGGGAGGGCAGGGGGTCGAGGAGGTCCCAGCGGTCGTCGAGTTCACGGGCCAGGTCTCGAAGGTGGGACAGGCGGATGCCGAGGGCGTCGGCCAGGAGGATGGTCCGGGTGAGTGCATCGTCACCGAGGAGGCTGCGTTGGACGTCATCCCACCGGTCGTCGAAGCCGAGCTGGCTCGAGACCTCGTCGAGTAGGTCGAATCCGGTCGGCAGGCCGGCCTCGAGCGGATGTTCGGTGAGGAGGCGCCGGGCGAAGCCGTGGAGCGTGGACAGCGAGGCGAGGTCGACGTCGGCGCGGGCGGCATCGGCACGCTGGCGACGGATGGGGTCAGCATCGTGGCGAGCCACGTCCTCGAGTCCGCGGCGGAAGCGGTCGCCGAGCTCGGCGGCCGCCCGTTCGGTGAACGTGATGGCGGCGATCTTCTCGACGGCGACACCCTCGTCGACCACAAGGGCGATCATCCGTCCGACCAGTGCCGTGGTCTTGCCCGTCCCGGCGCCCGCCTCCACGAAGAGGTTCTCGTCGAGCGAGCGGCCGATCCGGTCGCGGTCGACCTGGTCGCCGGGCGTCGAGCCGGTCATCGGTCGTCCTCCTCGTCTTGGCCTCGACGCCTCCAGTTGGTGGTGATGTGATCCTCGTGGAGGGCCAGCACCGGATGGTCGGCCTTGCGGCCCGGGCGGTGCGGACGCGTCGGGCATCGAGACCGTCGGGGGAGCAGTGGGGGCACCGGTGGGCTTCTGGCCGGTCGCTCTCTGGTGGATGGTTCGGGAAGGCGCCGCTCTCGATGCCCCGGACGATGGAGGAGAGCACCCGTTGGAAGGCGGCGGCCACCTCGTCGTCGACCTCGTAGCCCAGGTGACGGGCATTGTCGGCCACCTCGCCGAGGAAGGCGTAGGTGGCGTGCCTCGTGGGGCGGCCTTCGGTAGCGGCGGCCAGAGCGTAGATGGGGAGCTGCAGGAACGATCCNCCAGGGAAGTAGTCGACGGGGATGTCCTTGTAGCGGTCGGGCCGGCCGGTCTTGGCATCGACCACGACGAGATGGTCGTCGGCGGTCAGGTCCACGCGGTCGATCGAACCCCGGAAACGCAGGGTGCGACCGTCGGCCAGGGTGACGATGAGGGCATCAGGGCCTCCGAAACGTCGTTCGGCGGCTACGGGGCGACTGTCGAACCTGGCCCGAAAGGCCGAGTCGAGGACGAGGAAGTCGTNGAGGTCGGCGGCNAGCCGGGCACGGATGGTGGGCCAGAACCGGGGGTGGGCGGCTTCACCCCGCGCCTCGGCGTGGTCACACTCNTCGGTCAGGAGCGCGGCGGCGTGGGCCCGTTGGGGGGCGGTCCACGGCTCGCCGTGTCCGGGGAGGGACCCGTCGGCGAGGCCGTCGGTCACCAGCCGGTCAAGGACCC
>JGI26060J43896_10000152_pt1 | contig 23853 bp, 26 predicted proteins | sample MarorgKNORR_S2LV_6_FD_43896 | JGI IMG/M metagenome (IMG submission 43896) | reverse complement strand
GTGTACGCTTTCTCCAGAACTGCGAAGATCCGCTTAAGACGTTCGGATGNCGTGGCGTCTACGTCAGGCATCTCAGTCTCTAAGTCTCGGCCTAGTGCCTGTCGGTCAACCTGAAAGCGTGCACTTTCCGCATCGCGATTTCTGGCTCGATCGATATTATCGAGAATCCGGTCTGGATTGGTCCGGTAGCTCATACGATTGTTTGGGGAAGCACTGTAATTAAGGGTCAGTTATGACATGTAAACATAGGGAAACTAGAGCCTAAGAGGATACAGGGTCGTCATCGAACAGCCAAGGACAGGAGACTATAATATGGACCAGGTCGGACAAGAATCTTACGGCAAAGAGCGGGCGGATTCGATTGATCTGGTCACGATACCCGGAATTCACAGGCGTTTCTTAGACACATTCTTCAGTCCTGCAAAGATGAATGCATATCTGGCTGCTGAGCCTAGGTGGGTTATGGCTTTGGTGCTTAGCGCAGCGCTCATGAGTCTACAGGTAGCCCTAATCCCATCAGAGGTTTGGGAAAGCTTCATGAGAGAGCAGTTGCTGGCCCAAGGTGGCACACCACTCCCGATGCCGGATCGGGTTATGGATTGGATGAGTATTCTAAGAGTAGTAGGGGCGGCATTGGGGACATCGATAGTGATACCGATTGGAGCGGGAGTCCTCACGGGCATCTTCGCTTTCGTTCTTGGAGACGCAGGGGGTTACCGACAATACCTTGCGGTTACTGCTCACTCGTTTTTCATTCCGGCCCTTGTGGGGCTCTTTATCATGCCTCTCAAGATCGCGACTCAAGACCCTCTGTTAACGCTTAACCTTGGAAGTTTCTTTATTCTTTTTCCCTCTGGGTACTGGCTTAGTGTGCTCACAGCTATGGACCTGACTCAGATATGGTCATCACTAGTTATTGCCCAAGGAGCCCACTGTATCGACAGGAGAAGGAGTTTCACGAGTGCCGCTGTAATCCTTTTGAGCCTGATGTTCGCCATGGCGCTCATAATTGGGCGCTTTATGCCAAGCTAAGTACTGACGCGTGAATACTCCTCGCCCGAAAGTGATCAGATGGATAATCGTTGGTACATCGGTGACAGCAGCAGCATTTCACTTGTATGCTGCGGGTGTATCACCATTTACAGCACTGGTCCAACGACCGGTCCATCTCGCGTTGATGGCAACTCTAGGTTTCTTGGGCGTGGGTGTGCAGTTTCACCAGCGCTCAAGAAAAACAGGGGGGCTTGATCAAGAATCCGGGCCACCTCGCATTGGCCCGCTCAATTGGGTGCTTGCTGGCCTATCGGTACTGGCGTGCCTCTATCTTGCCTCTGAGAACCAGGAACTAGTAAGTCGTTCTGGTAATCCCACGCCCCTGGACCTGGTCGCTGGCGGCGTGATGGTGGTCTTAGTACTAGAACTTGCTCGTCGAGCGACGGGGTGGGGTCTGGTTACTGTGTGCATCATGGCGCTGGCTTATGCGTTCAGTGGTCCATACCTCCCTGGTTTCCTTGCTCATCGCGGGTACGGAGCCACTCGGATTGTGGAGCAACTTTTTCTCTCAACCGAGGGAATATGGGGCGTGCCGCTCGGTGTCTCTGCGGATTTCGTTTATCTCTTTGTTCTCTTTGGTGTCGTCTTGGATACCGCCGGAGGGGGCGCCCTCCTCATTGCGTTAGCGAATAAGGTGGCGGGAAGGACTCGGGGTGGCCCAGCTAAAACAGCTGCAGTCGCGAGTGCGTTTATGGGCTCACTGTCGGGTAGCGCGGTCGCGAATGTCGTAACGACGGGCACATTCACTATTCCCCTTATGAAGCGTGCAGGCTTCCGACCATTTTTTGCTGGTGCGATTGAAGCGGCGGCAAGCACGGGTGGCCAATTAATGCCACCTGTGATGGGAGCTGGAGCCTTCATCCTCGCTACATGGACGAATATCCCGTACCTGGAGGTCGCCGCTGCAGCTGTCATCCCAGCAATCCTATACTACGCAGCCCTTTTGGCCGCTATCCATTTCCGAGCTTGTGCAATGGGTATCGAGCCAGTCAGGGAAGTGGCCCCAGAGAAAATAAGAGATAAACTGCATTTATTATTACCCCTGGGGGCCATAGTGCTTCTGCTGGCCATGGGGCGCTCACCGATGAGGGCAGCTTTTTGGGGAGTGACATCCGCTTTAGCCATGGCCTGTCTTCGACCTGCCACACGGCCCTCATTGCCTCAATTGGGTGAGGTTATGGAACGTGGGGGCCGTGGCGCTGTTCAGGTTGCTGCAGCATGTGCTGCAGCGGGGATTGTGGTAGGTGTGGCATCACTAACGGGCATTGGTCTCCGGATGTCGGAACTAATAGTGACGATTTCGGGCGGCAGTCTCCTAGCAGCACTTATGCTGACAGCGATAGGCTCAATTATCCTTGGTATGGGGCTCCCGACAACTGCTGCATACGTTGTCCTTGCCGCTTTGGGTGCTCCTGCGCTGGTACAACTCGGCGTTCCGCTGCTTGCAGCCCATCTATTTATTTTCTACTTCGGCTGTATTTCCAATGTGACGCCTCCGGTTTCTTTGGCGGCGTTTGCGGCCGCAGGTATCTCCGGATCGCCGGCGCTCAAGACGGCTGTGTCTGCCGCGCTCCTTGCAGGGGCGGGATTCGTGGTGCCGTTTATGTTTGTATACGGTCCGGAACTACTTCTGATAGGCCACCCTGTCGAAATCATGCTGGCTTTTGTGACTGGGCTATTAGGGGTCATTGCTCTCGCATCTGCAGGTATGGGATATGCCCGCCGCCCGCTCAGAATTTGGGAACGAGCGATCGCCCTATGCGCTGCCCTATTATTAGTTTATCCCGGACTTCCCACAGATGTCGGTGGGTTGCTTCTATTAGCGTTCATCTTTACCTCCCGTCGTTGACCTACAGTCAAACCATTGATACACGCACTGTCTAAGTAATTCTGTAAGTGCCGGTAATAAAATCACTCACGGTAGCCTGAGCTATCGAATGTTAGTTAGACTTGACGTCAGTTCCGTGGCTTGATTCAAATGTGAGTTGGTCGAGTGAAAATACTATCTAATAAAGCTGTCACTTCTCTGTTGGCATGCCTCTTTTTATTGGCTGGCTGTGGCGATGGGCAGCAATTCTTATCATTGGGGACCGCTGGGACCGGAGGGATCTATTATCCCCTTGGTGGTGCGTTGGCGAGTCGTATGTCGCTGGCTGATCCTATAAGGCAGTACACTGCAGAAGTTAGTGGTGGTTCAGTAGAGAACATCAACCGGCTTGCTGATGGCCAGATGGACCTCGGGATGGTTCTGGCAGTCACTGCGTACCAAGCACAATTCGGTTCAGGGGACATGGAACCCGTACCTGGCCTCAGGATTGTTGCTCCACTGTATCCGAACCTCACCCACGTTATGGTTCCGCGGAATTCCACGGATGTGGGTATTGGTGATCTCGGAGGCAAGAGAGTCTCTGTTGGTCCCCCAGGAAGTGGTACAGAACAGATGGCTCGCCATCTGTTGGCAGCACACGGTTTAACTTACGACGACCTGGAACCCCGCTACCTATCTTTCAGCGAATCTTCGTCAGCACTCCGGGATGGAGCTATTGATGCAGCGGTGATTTCTGTGGGTTATCCTGCCGCTGCCGTGCTTGAGGCGACAACCATCGCAGGTGTCCGACTGCTACCGGTCGATCCTGAAGTTGTGATGTCGATGAGAGAAGAACATCCTTACTATTCNGTTGCTGAGATTCCAGCTGGAGCCTATCCAGGGGTGGAGGAAACTCTCAAGACGGTAGCAGTACNTAATTGGATTGTTGCTATGGATACNCTGGACGATGAGGTGGTTGAGATCCTGCTGAACATTCTCGCTAATGACCGGGCATCACTGGAACAAGTACACGATATGGCTGCTCAGATTGACCTTGCTCGGCTTTCGAGTGCGCCAATCGCGCTCCACGATGCTACACAACGCTGGGTAGCAGAGAGATAAATGGTCGTAGGTAGCGGCTGCTCTAAGTCTTCGCTTTTGGCGGTCATGACCTTGGCCGTCCTCGCTCCCCAGGAGTCACTGACACAGGATATTCCGGAGCCCTACTCGTTGGACCGAATAACGCCTGCGGATGCTCAATCTGATAAGATTACCGAAGAGTTTTCGAATGAGGCTCTCGATGCTTCGCGAAAGCTCGGACCGATTGAAATCGACGGCCGTATCGATGAGCCAGATTGGGAGATGGCGAAANTCTTCACCGGCTTNACAGCGAAGGAACCGATAGAAGGCGAGCCAGCGAAGGATGATACAGAGGTGAGAGTTCTTCTCGGTGACGGGGCGATCTGGATTGGAGCTCGGATGTGGGATTCTAAGCCGGAGGAGATCGTGTCACGACTTACTCGGCGTGACTCTGACGGCATCTTTGACAAATTCTCTGTACATCTTGATCCCAACCGTGATCATCTAACCGGTTACATCTTCTCGTTGAGTGTCGCGAACGTTCAGCGAGACCATTACCTATACAATGATGACAAGCTGGATGGTGCATGGGATGCCGTTTGGTCCTCTGCAGTCCAGCGAGATGAGGATGGCTGGTCCGCGGAGATCCGTATTCCCCTTTCTCAGATTCGTTACGAAGCAAGCGATGATCCCCAAACTTGGGGGATTAACTTCTTTCGCCGGCGTGTCGCTAGTGCAGAAGAATCCTACTACGCTCTGCTCTCAAAACTTGAGAAAGGCATCGCGAGCCGGATGGCGGAGATGGAAGGTGTGCTAGTAGACAACCCGTCTCGACGCTTTGAGCTTCTTCCTTACGCCGTCAGTAATTACCACAATGCACCCGCTACTCCGGGAGACCCGTTTTTCGATGGCTCTGCTACAAATGGGAGAATTGGTCTCGATCTCAGTTATGGCCTAGGAGCCTCGTTCACCCTAGATGCCACGATCAACCCTGATTTCGGTCAAGTAGAAGCCGATCCCGCAGTGATTAATCTCAGCGCATTCGAGACATTTCTCGGTGAACGACGCCCGTTCTTCGTTGAAGACGCACGAATCTTCGACTTCACACTGTCGGGCAAGAACAATCAGCTCTTTTACAGCCGGCGGGTTGGTCGTGCCCCTCACGGTCGCGCCCCGTACGAAGCGGAGCATAGCCAGGTCCCTGAGAATGCTACGATTCTCGGTGCCGCAAAGCTGTCAGGAAGAACTGCTAAAGGTCTTTCTGTTGGTGTTCTAGGGGCGGTTACCGGAGATGAGTTCGGTCAGGGAGTTTTTGGTGATGGATCAGAAAAAGAGTTCCTTGTCGAACCCCGGTCGGAGGTAGGGGTGCTGAGTCTTGCACAAGACTTCGGTGATGGAGCTTCTCAGGTCCGAGGCCTTGTGAGTGGGTTACGTCGAGCGCTCCCCAGCGACAAATCCTATAACTGGCTGGCATCATCGGCTTTTAATGGGGGCCTCCGACTTGATCATCGGTGGCGGGATGGGAAGTATGGAATGTTCGCTTATGTGACGGGTAGTCATGTGCGAGGAGCCGAAGAAGCAATAACAAGGATTCAAAAGGCAAGTAATCACTACTTCCAGCGGCCAGACGTGACTCGGGCATCCTTAGATGAGACGGCCACTACCATTAGCGGACTTGCCTGGCGTTTGAATTTGGAAAAACGGGAGGGTGAGCACTGGACGGGATCGGTCTGGAGTTCTCAAATCACTAACGGCTTCGAGATCAATGAATTGGGTTTTTATCCCACCGGGGAGCGACTCGACGCTGGTGCAAGGATCAATTACAAGGAGATCGTGCCGGGACGATTATTTCGGGGCTATAGCTTTGGTGGCTGGACTTATCACAACTGGAGCCACGAAGCACTCGACGACTTCTGGTCTAGTGGATCATGGCGTGATGCCCGGGTCCGGGGTGCCTTTACTGCAAATGCTAACGGTCAATTCCTGAACTACTGGAATCTCCGAACTAGTGGGACGTATACACCTCGAGCGATGAGCCGGTCTGCCACTCGCGGGGGTCCAATGATGGTGCGTCCGGGTTCTACGAAGTGGTCGGTTAACCTAAGTAGTGATCGGCGGAAGGCGGTGAGCTTCGGCTCTCATTTTGAGATGGAGGATGACCGCCAGGGTGTCGGCGGTGGTTGGACAGTCCGAAGTGATATGAAAGTTCAACCCTCCGAAAGACTTCAAGTTGTAGTAACTCCGAGGTATAACGAAGACAATTCAGGGCACCAGTATGTTACTGCGACAGAAACCATACCGTATGGCCCAACATTNGGAGTTCGGTACCTCTTTGCTGACCTTAGTCGGCGCACGGTATCAATGGAAACCCGGTTAGATTGGACTTTTACTCCCAGGCTATCGCTGCAGCTTTTTGCACAACCCCTACTGTCTTCGGGTGACTATGTTCAATACAAGCAACTGGCCACATCGAAGTCCTATGATTTTTTGGAATTCAATCCGGGAGCAGGCTCTAATACAGCAGGAGGGGTAGCTTGTCCAGGAATCTGCGACTTGGAAGGCAGGCAGTACGTCGACTTCGATGGTGATGGCACGGCGGATTATTCTTTCCGTGATAGAGACTTTAATGTGCGCTCCCTTCTGGGCAACGCTGTCCTGCGTTGGGAATACAGGCCGGGTTCGACACTTTTCCTAGTATGGCAACGCAGGCAGTCTGATTATGCGTTCGCGGGGAACTTGGATTTCCAGAGAGACGTCACTGCACTGTTTGAGGCGCCGGCAGACAACAGATTCATTATCAAGATGAACTACTGGCTCGGACTGTGAGGATTCCTATAGGCTCTGCTGTTTTTGGTTGCTATACGACGCATCACGGAGTTTCTGCCGATGACCAGGAGTATTTCGGGTGAGAATCAACCCTGGGTGGATAGCCGGTTTTGTAATGCTAATGGCTTTCTTGCCGATGATGTACAAGCTGGTGGTGGGACTCATAGGGGTTGGGTTTCTGGTTAACCGATTTCTAACCAGGATCATAGGATTGGTGGATACGGGAAGTCGTGTTAAGGCGATGGTTGATGACCTGAACGAAAAGAACGAAAACGAAATCATAATTGAGGATTCCGAGTAGATTTACTCAGATCAAGTCCCTCAACAGATTTTTTGCCAGTTGTGTCTAGTTTTCGCCTGAAAACCCGTTTTTTGGCATGTCTGGGATAATGCGCAGAGCATTCTCGTAGTAAATCTTTCGGAGCACGTCATCGGGTAGTCCCATTCCATAGAGTTTCCAGAAGGCGTGGTAATCCCTGTAGTAGTCGAAGTACTCGTCTTCTGTCTCAAATACCCGCCAATAGTAGGGGTATTCATCGGGTTGGAATGAGTCCTTACCAAAGAGGATGCGGTCCTGATACTTGATGAAGAAGTCGCGCGCAAAACGGGGTTGTCTCCCTAGGTCATAAAGCACTGCACCGACTTCTGCATAGACATTTGGAAAGCGGTCAAAAAGTTCACCGAGCCTGCCCAAGTCTTGTGTGTACCAACTCATATGAGCCAGCACCCACGTTGTATTTGGATGTCTTTCAAGCATGCGGTCACGTTCCTCCATTAGTTCATTAAATTCTGGGAAACGTGAGCGGTCATTAAAACGACGGTTAGGAAAGAGTGCCATTTCAAGCCAACGCTCATTCTCAAAGTCGAGGGGTTCGAAGAACTCTGCTGGGTCACCCGTATGCACGAATACCGGGATCCCTAAGCGGCCCGCTGTTTGCCATACAACATCGAGTTCCGGGTCATCCATTTGTAGGCGACTACCGTCAGCCTTCCGCGTAAGAAGTCCGAACCCTTTGTTAATTTCACCGATACCAACTGCTCCAGCAGTGACGTCTTGTTCCAACTGAGATGCGATCCGAGCGCCAGATCCTGGGCCAACACTTTGGAGGTCAACTGTGGTGAAAAAAACGAATCGGTCTTGCATTCCTGCAGCCCGGACTGCCTGAATTTGCCGTGTTAATGAGGTTCCAGAACTTCCTCGAGCCTGAACCATGACTTGAAGGTTCAATTCGTCCATTGCTGTGACGACACTCTGGATAGTGCCGGGACTATTGAGTGCAGGAGGGTGGCCGTGGAAATCCACGGCTGGGAACTTGGCTTGGGGGACCTCGTGTTCTGGTACCACTAGGGTTGATTGAGGTTTGTACTCCAGGATTGTCGGTGGCGGAATCTGCGGAGTACGATTCCGTCTGTTGATCTGGGCCTGGTTTTGTGCATTTGGAATGCAAAGTGAAAGGAAGAAAAAGAGGAAGGCCAGGCGGATCGTCATAGTTCTATTCGCATGAATTTGGAGAAGGTGTGAACGGATACTGTAGCTGAAAGGCTAAGGTAACCTCAGTGGTCTACTGCGATCCCCATTACTTCAAAGCGCGCCTCCCGTAGTAAGGTGCCAGATCCGAGAAAAGCTCGTGCTGGGAATTCAGCTGAGAAGTACGTCCGGTACACTTCGTTGAACGTGTCATAGAACGCCACGTCTGAGCAATAAACTTGAACTAACACAAGGTCATCCATGGTCATCCCAGCATCCTGAAGTTGGCCGCGTATGTTATTCAAGACATTTCTGGCCTCCACATCTACTGCTGCGGGCACCTCACCATCTGCATCCAACCCTAACGTGCCTGAGATATAGAGTGTGTTCCCTGCTAGTACCGCACCGCTGAATGGCCCCCCGCTTTCGTTCACAGTGCGAGGATTGATGTAAGTGACCTCTTCTTGTGCAGCGAGCTTAGCTGAGGAGAGTCCGAGAAGCACAGCAACGAATGTGAAGAAATATAGTTGGGTTCTCATGGCGCTAGACCTGAGGAGAGGAAGGTTTTGCTACATTGACAGAGGATGCTAGAAGCTGGAGCCCCTAGATGGCAACGCTACTCGGGACGAGAAACAGTGTTTGCTCATCCTAGGATCTTAAGTGCGGGCTAGGCGGTATCAGTCCAACTCTTGCCCAGGTGCGCGATGCTTGCTAGGCATCCCGACCCTGGTTTTCGTCCAACTAGTCAACATGCACAGATTTTTGGTCTGGCAAGAACAAAGTCCGGGCGATCTACTGACTAAGTGTCTGCTGCTGAACATTCAAAGAATAGCTGGAGATTAATAGGGATGTGCCCTCTAATAAGTCATGAGAACCTAGCGTGAGTAGCCGCACCGCTGTGGTACTGCTAGGGTTCGGGGAACCGGAGGGTGTGGACCAAGAGGAAGTCACCGGTTTCTTGGAACGAATTTTTCTAGCAAACGCAGGCTTAGAGGATGAGAGTCCCGGAGGTGCGGAAGCTAGAGCGCGGTTCTTAGCCGATGCACGTGCGCCAGCGCTGACAGAAATATATCGGGCGATAGGTGGCTCCCCTCTAATGCCTCAACTTCAAGCCAAGCGCGAAGGTTTGGAGAAAGAGTTGGCCCGGCGTGATCTGGCAATACCTGTTACGCTGGGCACTCAGTTCCTGACTCCGTCAATCAGTGATGCTGTGTTATGGTGTCAGGAGAATGAGGTTGAACGAATAGTTGGCCTTACCACGTATCCAGTGTGTGGTCGCTCAACGACGGTAGCCTCTCTCGACGAGCTTTCGAGAGAGGTGGAAGTCCGGCAGGGTTTTGCCCAAGTCGTTGCTGTTGGCGGTTGGCATGCACATCCAGATTTTGCTGCAATTTGGGAGACGGCAATCAGAGAGTATGCTCAAAGCGTGGGAGTGGATTTACTCGAACCGGGCTCACTCCTCTACTTTAGTGCACATGGCACCCCTCTCAAGTATCTGGAAAGGCTGCCGTACACACACTACGTAGAAGCTCTGTGCTCTGCTATCGCCAATTCCCTTGGGGATGTGAAGTACGTCCTCGGGTACCAAAACCACGGAAACCGGCCTATCCCCTGGGTAGAGCCTGATAATGAGACACTCATGCCTAGCTTAGATGTGGATCGGGTTGTGGTTGTCCCGATTAGCTTCATACAAGAGCAATCCGAAACACTCTCGGAGCTGGACCACGACCTATCTGATCTCGCAAGATCTCAGGGGTTAGATTTTTATCGGGTTCCAGTACCTCATGATTCACCTGCACTGCTGGAGCTTATGGCAGATCTAGTGGAAGCAGCATTGGCATCCCCCGGGGCCGAACTCTTACGGGGTTGCAATTGTAACCCAGGAGCCTGGTGCACAAATGGGGGTGCGAATGAAGCCTGAATCCAAGGGGGTCTTGAAGTGGACGCTCTGGAGTGCTTTACTGTCGTTCGCTGCTTTCGCCGGTGTAACGGCCACACAGGCCGTAGCTGAGGGGGGAAGCCCCATAGAACATTGGGGTGTGATCGTTGCACTGGGCGTTATCGGCGGTACGGTCGGCGGACTCGTCGGCCCCATGATTCGCGGCATAAGCTTGCGCTTCAGGAAGCGTTGAGCGGATCTGTCGCCCAGTCACGGGAATCTTTACCCTAGCGACCATGCCAAAACCGACACCAGCCAGCGAAACCAGTGCTACGCTTCTAGTACTGGGTGCGAGTCATCATACGTCCAGCGTGGATCGCCTCGGATCTTTCGCACGTGGTGCGGAAAGATTACGTCGACGATTTGAAGACTCCTGGGAGGGCGGCTCAGAGCCACCGATCAGGGAAATGACAGTGTTGGCTACGTGCAACAGAGTCGAAATTTACGCAGTTGTGGACCCTGCCCATGAGGATACAGCGGCCCATTTGATTGCCGGTGAGGTTTTCGTGCATGCCGATTCTGTTTGCTCCGATGTGTCGTACCAACTGAGAGATGCAGACGCCATAAGACATCTTGCCCGGGTGGCTGCTGGCTTGGATTCCGTTGTTGTAGGTGAGCATCAAATCAGTGGCCAGGTGGCGCGTGCATTTGTGAAACCTTCCAGCTGGAATGGCGAGGCGAGTGTCCTGAGAGACGTTGGTCGGATCGCAGCTCGCGCAAGCGGACGTGTCCGGCAGGAAACGGAACTAGGCCGTCATTCTGCAAGTTTGGGTACAGTTGCCTTGGATCTTGCAACAGACGAGTTGGGTGACCTCGAAGGGGGAAGCATTGTAGTTGTTGGTGCGGGCAAGGTAGGTAGTCTGGTATGCTCAGCTCTTGGCCGAGCTCATGCCTCAAAGATTACAGTTGTGAATAGGTCAGCGGACCGTGCTCGTAAAATAGCCGTGAAAATAGGAGCTGAAACAGCTGCACTCGATCAGCTTCCTACGCTTCTAGAGAATGCAAGTGTAGTGATTACCGCAACTACCTCCGATGAGCCAACCATCGATGAAGCTACTGTAAGACAATCTCTTGCAGAACGAGCAAATACAGTGGGTCCGCTCCTGATCATTGATCTCGCAATCCCGAGGGATGTTGACCCGGCCGTCGCAGAACTTGAGGGGATCCACCTGCTTACGCTCGATGATGTTAAGTCACGTTTGGACCGACATATGTCTCTCCGGCTAGGGGAAGTAGGTCCCGCGGAAGCTGTGGTCGATAATGTGGTCGATACTCATCTACACAGTCCGGAATCCACGGAAGTAGAGGCCTTAATAACTCAGCTACGACGTACCACTGAGCAGATCAGAGACCATGAAGTGGGGCGCTGGCTCGGATCAATTGACGGGGCTGTCAACCAAGAGGATGTGGACCGCCTGACTCGGTCTATCGTGAATAAGTTGTTTCACACACCGATGTTGCGGTTGCGCGGAGCCGAAGAACTCAACGGCCGCCACACACAGCTCTTGAGTGCCGTTAGCGAATTGTTTGATCTGAGTGATCCATGCGAGCCCACCCCGCCAGAGTAAGAACCTTTTGCCCTCCGATAGGGTGCGCGTCGGAACGCGTGGATCGATCCTGGCGATGTGGCAGGCCCGCTGGGTCTCAGAACATCTAACAAGAGCGGCCCCTGCGTGCTCGGTCGAGCTTGTAGAAATCAGGACCCGAGGTGATGAGCATCAAGACCTCGGTAGTCTTCCGGGCATGGGACACTTTACCTCGGAACTCGAAGCCGCTTTAGCTGATGGGCGTATTGATGTCGCGGTGCATTCTCTGAAGGACTTGCCAGTAGAGGATAGCGCGGGAGTAATAGTTGCAGCGGTACCTCTGCGGCACGACTCGAGTGATTCGTTGGTGAGCTCTTCTGGAGCATCCTTGATGTCTTTGGGCCATGGAGCTCGGATAGGCACTGGAAGTCCACGCCGTGCTGCGTTGTTGATGTTCCACCGTCCTGACCTTGATGTAGTCGAAATCAGGGGCAACGTCGATACCCGAATTCGTAAGGTGGATGAGGGGATGTATGATGCAGTTGTGCTGGCAACAGCTGGCCTGTTTCGGCTCGGACTAGAAGATCGAATTAGTGAAAAACTAGGGGTACGGGAATTTCCACCAGCGCCGGGCCAGGGAGCACTCGCAGTGCAGATGCGGGATGAGGATTCTGAATTACACCGAGTAGTGAAAAGTTTAGATGAGCCTGACGCTAGGGCGACGACAGGGGCAGAGAGAGCATTTCTCAGAGGCTTAGGAGGTGGATGCACTCTACCAGTGGGGGCCCATGCCTGGCGAGAGTCCGGTCAACTGAAGCTCCTCGGGTTTGTCGGGTCCAATACCGGTGGCCTCTCTTTGAGAGCAGAAGTAATGGGTGATGATCCCGAGGCACTAGGGGAGAAGCTTGCAGAACAAATGCTCAGCGACGGAGCCAGAGAGCTACTGTGATGCGCGATGCGGTGCAGGGCCCGTTGATGGGCAAGAGAATCGTAGTAACCCGCCAGCTCGAACGAGCTGAGTCGCTATCTGCCAGACTCGAGGGCCAGGGGGCTCAGGCGATTCTTTGCCCTACGATCAAGGTCATTCCCCCGGCTTCTTGCGCAGAGATAGACCGGGCGATTTCACGGATTAAGGTTTACCGATGGGTTGTTTTTCCTAGCGTAAATAGTGTGCGTAGTGTCTTCCGGCGAATGTTAGAGATCGGCATGTCTACAGATCGGTTGGCGGAAGTTTCGTTGGCAGCAGTGGGACCTGCGACAAGGCAAGCGCTAGAAGCTGGCGGTGCGACAGTGTCTTTCGTTCCGGACGAATATGTGGCCGAGCGCTTAGGCGAGACTCTCAATCCAGTTGCGGACGAGCGAATTTTGGTCGTGAAGGCTGATATTGGAGAACCAACCTTAAGAGAGGTTCTGGCCAGACGTGGTGCCCAAGTCGATGAGGTTGTCGCATATCGGACTGTAACTCAGCCGCCACCAGAAAATGCGGTGATAGAGTTGAAGCGAGGAGTGGATGTGCTGACGTTTACAAGCCCTTCAACTGTTAGGGGATTTCTTGAATTAGGCCCGGACTGGCGAGATGTGACGGTTGGTGTGATGATCGCGACCATTGGCCCACTGACATCCTCGGCGGTTAGGGACATGGGAGTGGAGGTGCAGGTTGAAGCAGAGGAGCACACGATGGAGGGGCTCGTGAGTGCACTCGTTACTGAGTTCACAAGTAAGGCTGATAGGTAATGGATACATCATTCGAACAAGACAGGTTGGTCGGGTCAGCGAGGCGGACGGATGACCTTCATCTGGTTCATCGCCTGCGTCGCTTGCGTCGCAGTCCTGGGCTCCGAGCACTCGTTCAAGAAGCTCGAGTGACGACCGATGACCTCATGCTTCCACTATTTGTTCTAGACGGCAGTGGGAAAAGTGAGCCGGTAGAATCGATGCCGGGGGTTTTTAGGGAGTCAGTGGATCGAATGATCGAACGCGCGCGTTCTGCGAGCGATATAGGTATCCGTGCAGTGATTCTATTCGGCATACCGGACTTGAAAGACGCTGTCGGAAGTGGGAGCCATGATTCTGAAGGAGTCGTCCAGCGTGCCGTGATGGCTCTTAAGGAGGAAATACCAGACCTCGTTGTGGTGACGGATACATGTATGTGTGAGTACACGGATCACGGCCACTGTGGGCTCTTAGATGATCGGATGGACGTCGACAATGATGCGACGCTTGCAGCTCTTGCGAAGATCGCGGTCTCACAGGCAGAGAGCGGAGCGGATTTAGTAGCCCCATCGGGTATGATTGACGGTCAGGTAGGGGTGATCCGGGGCGCGCTAGATGAAGCCGGACACGAACAGGTCGGAATCCTGTCCTACTCTGCCAAATATGCTTCGGCATACTATGGTCCCTTCCGGGACGCTGCCCAAGGAGCCCCGTCTTTTGGGGATAGACGTGGCCAACAGATGGACCCTTCAAATGGTTCCGAAGCTATCAGGGAAGCTGCCCAGGACCTAGCTGAGGGAGCCGATCTTATCATGGTCAAACCAGCNCTTGCGTACCTGGATGTNGTTCAGCGGCTGCGAAGGAAATTTGAGGGCGTTCCGCTAGTTGCCTATAACGTCAGTGGTGAGTACGCGATGGTTAAGGCGGCAGCTGAAATGGGATGGCTAGCTGAGCGCTCAGTAGTGTTCGAGACCCTGACTTCAATGAAGCGGGCTGGAGCAGACATCATAATCACATACCACGCGATGGACGTCGCACAATGGATTCACGAAGCATCTTAAGCCACTTCAGCATTTTCGCCTTCAACTCTTCTTTCTGGGCTCTGCCCGAGGAGCGGCGTGTGGAGATTGCTCAGGCTTGGCGCACAGCACTTCCGAAGATGGCTGATTCAGTCCACTTGTATAGGACGGGCGGGACCCGGACCGACGGAGACGTGCTTGTGTGGAGTTCGATTCCAACTGAGGACGATCAAGCTCCAGCTAACTTCTTCGAGAAGTTTCTTGAGGTGCAGAGACCATATCGTAGCTATATCCACGTTGTGGATGTTCTCTGGGGGTTCACACGCCCATCGCAATATGCTCGGGGTAGTGCTGACAGAGAGATTGATCCAATGGTCAAGCGTTCTCTGCCATACCTGATTGTATATCCGTTCGTTAAAACCCATGAATGGTATCAACACTCTGTCGAAGAACGACGGAGAATGATGACGGGACATATTCGTATCGGGAAACAACATGANGGTATCGATCAGCTTCTACTTTACTCGACTGGGCTCCAGGATCAGGAGTTCGTTGTGGCGTATGAGTCAGCTGATCTGAGTGCTTTCTCTGCACTTGTCGTTGACCTTAGGATGACGGAGGCACGTTTGTATACAGAGCGTGATACACCGGTATACGTAGGGATACACGTGNCTCCAGGTGATAAGGGGACGAATTGGCTTTGACTCCTCGCTTGGTGCGCGCGTGCCGGGGCGAGGAAGTCGACCGAACACCGGCTTGGCTGATGCGTCAGGCTGGGCGGTATCTACCCGAGTACCGAAAAGTGCGAGAGGCCCACTCTCTGTTAGATATCTGCGCAGATGCTGAACTCACATCCAAGGTCACACTTCAGCCGCTGGAGCGCTTTGACCTTGATGCTGCGATCATATTCGCAGATATCCTGCTTCCCCTGGTACCGATGGGTATCGACCTGGACTTTGTCCCGGGCAAAGGACCAGTGATCCAAAATCCAATTCAGTCTCCGTCGGACGTGGAAGCCCTCAAGCCTTTTGATCCAAGGGACCACCTGAGCCCAACACTTGAGGCGATCACCTCAGTGCGAAGACAAGTGAATCAAGATACNGCTGTCATAGGCTTTGCGGGTGCCCCATTCACTCTCGCGAGCTACCTAATAGAGGGTGGCCCAACCAAGAATTTTGGTCGAGTGAAGTCTTTTATGTCTAATGAGCCGGAAGCATTTCTTGCACTCATGACCAAGCTGAGAGAAGTGTCTGGAAGATGGTTGACAGCACAGGCGGAGGCGGGGGCAGATGCTCTACAGCTTTTCGACACTTGGGCGGGTTGGCTCAATCCTATCACGTACGAGAAGCAGGTTATGGAGCACTCTAGATTTGTCTTTCATAATCTNAAGGGGACCGGTTGCCCCACGATTCATTTTGCGGTTGGTGCTCCCCATCTCATCGAGTTGCTGTCACAAGCAGGAAGTGACGTGCTCGGTGTGGATTGGCGCCTTTCAATCGATGAGGCTTGGAACCGCTTTAGCATGGACTGTGCTATTCAGGGCAACCTCGATCCCACGGCACTCCTGGGCTCAGAGCAACACATTCGCAGNGCAGTCATAGATGTGATGCAGAGGGTAGATCAGCGTCCGGGCCACATTTTCAACCTNGGACATGGGATGCTTCCTCAAACGCCACCACACTCTGTGACTATAGCGATGGATGCGGTGCGTTCCTACGAGGCCACAGCTGCGTGACGCCAACCCCCCGTATTGTTGTGGTGGGTGGTGGATTGGCGGGACTCACAGCTGCGTTTCAGCTCAGCCTGGCTTCGAGTGAGAACGAGAAAACAGCCGTTTCACAGGTCGTTTTAGTAGAAGCGTCAGATCGAATTGGCGGCAAGCTCTGCACTGAACGCACGTCCGGCTTCGTTATAGAGGGTGGTGCAGACTCTTGGGTCCCACGGACCGGAGAGGTGGAGTCTCTAGCAGAGGAACTTGGACTAGCTCATCAGATTACTCCTGCAGTTGAGTGCTCAGTTCGGGCTTATCGCCGCGATAACCATGGGTTCGTGCCCTTCCTGGCTGAAGGTGGGAGTCCTGTCGGACGGCCCTCTTCACTCCTGTCCAATCCAGCTCTATCACTCTTGGGTCGAGCGAGGGTAAGGCTCGAGCCCCTCATACCCAGGCGGCTTAAGGGTGAAGATGAAAGCGTTAAGAGTTTTATCCAGCGTCGGCTAGGAGTTAGGGCTTATAGGGAGGTTTATGAACCACTCCTTGGAGGAATATTCGGCGGTGACCCGGGTGAACTAAGCGCTCAAGCGACGCTAGCACCTCTAGTGCAGGTAGAGGCCGATGGTGGTAGCCTGATCCGAGGTGGGGGGGCTCAAGAAAATGATAAAGGTAGTGCGCGTCCGCCGATTCTGACTTTCTCCGAGGGGATGTCATCACTTGCAGAAGCGTTACAGGGTAGTCTGGGGGTAAATCATGTTCAAACTTCTACCCGAGCGAAGAGGATATTCCGTGATTCCGGACAATGGGTAGTGCGGATGGATACTGGTGTGGAGGAGAGATGTGATGTGGTGGTTATGGCCACATCTACCTCTGCCGTTAGGGACATGCTTTCCGAGCTGACAGATGTTCAACAATTAGTGCCGGAGGTTCCCTCGGCCCGAACCACTGTTGTGAACCTAGCGTACCCCAACTCAGCCATCAGTCGTCCCCTGGACGCACATGGTTACCTCAATGGTCGTGGGATTGGCAATGGTGTATCCGCATGCACATGGTCCTCTGCAAAGTTCCAACATAGGGCTCCTCCTAATCAGGTGCTTCTCAGGTGTTTTATCCGTGCGGCACCAGCCGCTGAGAAGGAGGGAAGGCCTGAAAACCCAGAAGAAGCTGTGGCCCTCGCCAGAGATGAACTGGCTGGGAGTCTTGCGATCACTAAGGCCCCAATTCAAACCTGGGTCCACAGCTGGTCCGTTCCTGTATACCGGATCGGCCATGCCCAACGCATTAGTGACCTCCGCGCTCGGTTAACGGAGTTACCAGGTCTTCACTTGGCTGGATCTGCGTACGACGGGGCTAGTATTGAGGCCGTGATCCGATCGGGGATGCATGCCGCAACAGCTGTCCATAACTCTGACATTCTACAGGAGACCTTATGAGCCGAGGTGGTGGTACCAGTTCTCGGGTGCTCTATGAACGTGGTCTCAGGGTCATTCCAGGAGGAGTGAATTCACCGGTTAGGGCTTTCAGGGCAGTGGGCGGTGTACCGGTGGCATTCGAAAGAGGTGAGGGTGCGTATCTGATTGATGTGGATGGGCGACGGTTCCTCGATTTAGTGATGTCCTGGGGAGCCATGATTCTTGGGCATGCCCACCCGGCGATCGTGTCAGAGGTCGAGGCAGCGGTGAGGGGGGGGACAAGCTTCGGGGCCCCCTGCCCTGATGAAGTCAAACTTGCTGAGCATATATGCAAGGTGGTTCCAAGTGTAGAGCGCGTGCGGATGGTGAGTTCGGGCACGGAGGCCGTAATGAGTGCGATCCGACTTTCACGTGCTTATACACACCGCTCAAAGATTCTGAAGTTCAGAGGTTGCTATCACGGTCACGCTGATTCGATGCTCGTACGAGCGGGATCCGGGGTGGCGACACTCAGCCTACCAGATTCCCCTGGGGTTCCCCCCGGTGCAGCCGAGGATACGTTGGTAGCACAGTTTAATAACTTGGATGCGGTTGCCGACCTCTTCGACGAGCACCAGGACAACATAGCGGCTGTGATTGTAGAACCAGTAGCGGGAAATATGGGATTAATAACCCCGAATCATGGTTTTCTAGAGGGCCTTCAGTCGCTTACCTCGGAACGGGGAGCCTTACTTATTTTTGATGAAGTGATGACGGGCTTCCGTGTCGGACCATCCGGGGCACAGGGCCTGTACGGGATCACTCCTGATCTTACGACTTTCGGAAAGGTTATTGGTGGTGGTTTCCCGGTGGGTGCCTTTGGTGGTCGGGCAGAAATTATGGACCAAATGGCTCCAACGGGTCCGGTATATCAAGCAGGCACGCTTAGCGGCAACCCAATCGCCATGCGTGCGGGCCTGACCACACTAGAGCATCTCACAGATCCCGCTGTCTACGAGGCTTTAGGATCTAGAAGTCATGCGCTTGTGGACGCGCTCGCGAATGAGGCAANGAACGCTGGAGTAGCACTTCAGACGTCGGTCGTTGGGGGTATGTTTGGCTTCTACTTTGCCGAGCACACCGTCAATTCCTGGGAGGAAGCTGAGACGTGTGACCGGGAGCGCTTTGCTTCTTTTTTCCATGGCATGCTAGAGGCTGGTGTGTACCTACCTCCTTCACCCTTCGAGGCATGCTTTACTTCGACTGCGCATGGTGACTCGGAGGTTGAATACTTCCAGGCTGCGGCTGGTTCGGTAATGAAAACCCTCTAGGCGCGAAAGTTGGGGATCTCGCCAGGAGGAGTCATCTTGTTATGCACCCTACCGCAGTGGTAGGATTTCTGAAGTTGAAAAACCGATCCAACATGGGGTTGGACCGGACTTCCATAGAAGGCAGTCGATACCAACATAGGCTGCTTTCTGATCTCGATCTCTAGGAGGTCGTCGGTGCTCGCTTGGCTTGTTCCAATTGCAGTGTTTTGGTCTCTCGCCGCACTCTATTTGGGTGGGGCTGCAATTAACATTGAGGGAGGAGGGGGTGGTCGTCAGACATCAGGCCTTCTCCTTCTTTTTGCTTCGTATCTGGGCGTTTATACAATCTGTGGTTTGGCTTTAACCGGTGTAGCTGGCGCGGCTTTCGGCGGAATTGTTTTTCCTGTTCTAATTGCCTCGATTTCTATACCGCTACTAACTCGGGTGATGTTTAAGCTTGTGGGAGTGAGTGTTAGCCGAGCTGATTAACGTTGGTGTGACTCACTAATTAGTTCTGGAGTATATCGGAGTGGAGATCTCCCTTGCTGCGGTATGGGTCCTGGGTGGGCTCGTGCTTCTTCGCTGGATCATCATCGGGCTTGGAAGCCTGTTGGTCTTGCATGCTGCTGATGTTTGTCCGGCCTGCTTTGAACAAACCGTAGCCGTGCAGCGGAAGATCCTGACGGTGCTGGTGCGTATAGCCGAATGGCGGTGGTGCCCCCAGTGTGGCTGGGAAGGCCCTTCCCGAAAATCTGAGAGGAGTCCTTGGACATCGAGGAGCGTCAAGTAGCAGGTTTGATGGTCAAGATTGACCGACTTATCTGTGTTGGCTTCGAGACGTGTGTAGAGGTGGCACCTGACCTATTCCAAATGGACGAGGAAGGGATCGCTATCTTCACGTCAGACACAAATGACGTTGATAAGGAAATGGTTTTGGAGGCCTGTAAGGAATGCCCAGTTGATGCCCTGGTGGTTCTTGATGCTTCGGGCAATCAACTCCACCCGTAAGGTTGATGACTGAACCGACTTCAGATTCTGGCAAGACACCGCGGAAGAGATCTATGACTCGGGCTCGTACGGTACGCGGCTACTCTGATCTCACCGGGGAAGTGGAGTCGAGAATTGTAGAACAGATCGGGGAACAGCATGCCCGCTTGGCGAGTCGACTATCTGAAGTAGGAGCAATCATAGTCATTGCAAGCGGGAAAGGGGGAGTTGGAAAGAGCGCAGTAACGGCAAATCTAGCCGTGGCTCTTGCAGCCCGTGGCGCAAGAGTTGGTGCGGTTGATGCTGATCTGAATGGACCTTCTTTAGGGAAAATGCTGGGTCTCCTGGGGAGCCCGTTGGAAGATCGTCCGGATGGTATTGTACCTGCGGTTGGAGTTGCTGGGGTTAAGGGGATCTCGACGGACCTGCTTATAGAAGAAGGAGTGCCCCTGAGATGGAAGGGGCCGGGTCACGATCAATTTGTTTGGCAGGGAGTTACCGAGGCGGTAGCACTTCGGGAATTTATCTCGGATGTTGTTTGGGGGCCGATAGATTATCTGATCATCGATATACCGCCTGGTACTGATAAGATTGGGCGTTTTCTCGATCTGGTCTCAGAAGTAGGACCCTCGCATCTCCAGCCGGATCAAGTTCTTCTCGTGACAATCCCATCGGAAGTAGCAGGAGCCGTTGTGGCCAGGTCGGCGACACAGTTACTCGAAGCCGGGGTACCCTGTATTGGCCTTATAGGCAACATGGCCGGGTATACTCAGCCAGGCGAAGATGACTTGCTTCCCCTCTTTACCGGCCCGAGTGCTGGAGAGATAGCCGATGCGGTCGGCCTTGAACTATGGTCGGAAATTCCATTTGATCCGGTATTAAGTTCAAGGACTGACCGGGGTGACCCGGTTGGAGCGGAGGGCGATTCGATTGTAGCTCAGGTATTCACAGATCTGGCTAGGCGAGTAGAGCACGGTCCCGGAGGAAGGGAGGAGAAAAAGTGAAATTTCTCTGCATTCCATGCGATGAGGTTATGAGTTTTTCAGATCGCGATTTGCCTGGAGATGGGACGATTACCGCGTTATTCAGGTGCGGCGCCTGTGATCGTGAAATGGCAATGCTCACAAACCCCATGGAAACTCAACTCGTGACATCCTTGGGTGTCGAGATAGGTGGCAGGACTGTCCCAGAGCAGCCACTTCAGCAAACTCGCAGTAGGTTGGACACTCCCCGTGACGACGCTTTTTCGGATGATGAGGTGTCATCGGGTGGGGGTGAGGGAAGTTCAAGCGCGACCTCAGCTCCTGATCATGAGTTTGTCAGGATTCGTGTAACCTGGTCTCCCGAAGCGACTGATCGGCTTGGAGGTGTCCCTAGATTTGTTCGTGGCATGGTGAAGAGGATCTACACGGACTACGCTCAGGAAAAGCAGATAGAGGTCATCACGCCTGATGTAATGGATCGCGCGAGATCTGAACTAGGTCTAGAGGGGATGTGAGCAGCACTACGGCCGATGAGACGGTGGTCATGGACAGTGGGCTGACCTCCTTGATCAAGGTCTCCGGATTGCATTACCGCTACGCTTCTAGCCCCCCGGTGCTTATCGACATCGACCTGGAAGTGTCAGCGGGCGAGATAGTTGCGCTCCTGGGCCCCAACGGTGCCGGTAAGAGCACGCTATTACGCATCCTGCTGAACGAACTAACCCCCGAAAGCGGAACCATCGCGGGCCCGCTCTTGAGTATGAAGTCCAGCCGAGTCTTAATGGGTTATGCAGGAGAGGAAACTGCGCATTTCAATTCGTTGACAGGTATCCAGAATGCACACTTCTTTGCTCGAGCAGCAGGGGTTGAGAAACATGAAGTGTCAGAGACGGTTTCTGGTCTCATGAACTTGGTTGGTCTATCAAATGAGGCTGATAAGGTTGTGTCCTCGTACTCATTTGGGGCTAAACGGAAGCTGCTACTACTTGAGGCGCTTGTTCACCAGCCCAAGCTACTTTTACTAGATGAACCGACTGTCGGGCTTGACCCCGTCTCCAGAGATGCGCTGGCCGACATTTTGCGCAAATGCAGCCAGGAGGGTTCGGCGATCGTAATGGCCAGCCACGATCTGAATTTCTTAGAACAATTAGCAGACAGGATCCTTGTAATAGATGAGGGCCGAGTGGTCTCATCTGGTTCTCAGATTGAGCTGCTTTCTTCCCTCGGAACAGCGACACGTTTCCAGGTGTCGGTGGACACAGCCTCTATCGAATTGCCTCAGTACTTCGGGGAAGATGTAGAGTTGGTGGACGACTCTGGTCCACTGGTGTTTGAGACAACCAGGGGACAGGCTGCACTGCCAGAGATATGGGCTGCACTCATATCAGCGAGAGTGAAAATCTTAGGGGTAGAGGTGAGAGAGCCAGGCCTAGCCGAGCTCTTCCGAAGAGTTACTGGACAGGAACTGCCGGGATGAAGTTTCTTGTAACAGTGATGGAGTTTCGCATAGCGCTAGCAAGACCTCGTTTGTTAGCGTTGAATGTTATGGTGCCCGTTGTACTTGTACTGGCGATCTCATTGGGTGGTGCACCAGAATTTCATGCTGCTGCCGTCTATACGGTGCTCTTCACCATTTTTGGGACATTCGGATCTGCGATTCCCCTTGTGCGTGATGCCGAAGCCGGGCTTTTCGGCCGCATTATTAGGGCTGGTGTTCCGCCATCACATTTTCTTATCGAGCGAGCGGCAGGTGGTAGTGCTATCGATGCACTTCAACTGTTACCAGCCCTGACGATCGCAACACTGGGTTCTATCTCACTGAATGGGTGGATTAGGGCCGTACTCGTCCTTTGGTCCTCCATATGGATTGCGAATCTGTTAGGTAACTTAGTGGCGGCAGCAGCGAGGTCTCTCGCTGAGACGGCACTGTTTTCTGCAGTTGTAACACTCTTTTTGCTGCACTTATCAGGTGTATTCAGGACGCCCCTGCCTCAGTCTTCATGGGCAGTGATAGAAGCTTTTAGCCCATTCCAAGCCCTCCACGAGACTCTCCTTACGGTGTCAGCTGGCACTAGCACTGAGTTTCCACTGGGGCTCGTTGTTTGGGTGCTGATTCTACCTGTTGTAACTGTATTGTTAGCGAGATCAGTCACTAGGTCTTTGCTGCTAGCCAGTGACGGCTGAGGATACCCGCAACCCCACTGAAACAAGCTTTGGTCAGCCCTGCCGGCGAATGAATATTTGGTGCTCCTAGGTGGCACTTTAAGGTTGGTTGCCCGAGTAGAACACTGTAGATATAATTTGTGGCGGCTTTCTTGTGAAAGATGGTGCGAGCACTGAGAATTCCCGTAATACATGGCTTGTCATGCTTGTAAGGAACATCTGCGTTGAGGCACTTGTCAGTAGCGATGTTTGCTCAACGAAAGAGCTCTCCACGCTCTATGAAACTTGAAGTCTAACCAGGAAGGCTCGGGGGCTTGGTCCGCCGGGCCTGTCACACATGTAGCCGTAAGTAGAGCAGATAAGGCAATGGGTCAGAGGTGGCGTGGGGGTGGGGGAAAAATTTCCTTTGTTGTACTGGCACCCGCGTGGGGGGTCAGCTAGAGATTCTATAATCCGAAGGTAAGCATGTATCGAGAGATTCTTGTTCCAGTAGACAACTCCGATCACTCGAATTGGGCCGTCGCCAGGGCGATCGAAATCTGCAAGCGTGCCGAGGGTCGAATCACCGGTAACCACGTGTATGCTGCGCGTCTCCATGATGTGCGGTTCCGGCAGCTCGAGACAGGCCTCCCCGCCCAGTTTCAGTCGGCGAAGGAGATCAAGCGTCAGCGGAAGATTCATGACAAGCTGATCGAGAAGGGCCTGCAGCTCATCTCGGACTCGTTTTTGGACGAGACCGACAAGCTCTGCAAGGCGGAGGGCGTTCCGCTCACACGGCAGCTCCTCGAGGGCATCAACTACGAAGAGATCATCCGTGAGGCCAACGGCGGCGAGGGCCGACTCCCGAGCTTGATCGGCTTCGACCCGAACATCGCCG
>JGI26060J43896_10000151_pt1 | contig 23878 bp, 14 predicted proteins | sample MarorgKNORR_S2LV_6_FD_43896 | JGI IMG/M metagenome (IMG submission 43896) | reverse complement strand
TCTGTAGAGTGACTATTTAATAACATAATGTTACAAATACAGGTGTATCATTATGCAACAGTAGGGGAATCGTCCCTTAAAACATACGAGGCAGGTCTTCCAAAGACAGATCAGGATCATTAAAAAAAAAGCTCCGAAAATGGAGCCTTTCAATACTTTTATTTAGTTGGTCTAAGACTACTTTAAAATTCTAGCATCTTATGAAGGAACTGAGGACTCTCCGCATCAGCTATATATAGGATAGGGCGGACCGTGCTCTCACCTGTGCCTGATCCTGCAATAACTGCATAGATATAGTGACCATCCTGAAATGGACTGACAATTGCATTACCACCAAAACTAAATAGCCAATCTGTATGACCTTCTAAACGGTCTTCTGAGCATCCTTTACATTCCTCATCAGGTATGATCGTATCATTAATAAAACTAGCACCTTCTGGCATTGGAGCTTCTGCGTTAGCAATACCAAAGATCGATCTCCATTTTTCTCCATCCTCGTTATTATAATACTCAAATGTTTCAAGACTACTGATCAGATCAAGTTCAGTTTCAAAATCACCAACTGCTAGATCGAACCGGTCTTGCCCTGGGTAACGCCCTCTACCTTCTCTAACTACGGCTTTCTGATAATAATCTTGGGCTTGTTGTAAAAGTTTATCCATACCCTCTTCGGTCTTTCGAACCTTGCCCCCTTCCATTACATTAGAGAATTTGGCTGAGGCTGTTGCAATAAACGTAGCCATCATTGCGGTAATAACTGCAAACTCAGCTAAAGACTGACCTGTCGTATTGCGGAAGTATCTATTTAAAGTTTTAATCATTATTGATAACAGAATTTAGGTTAGGTTGGAATCTCTTTTATCATAGGATATAATAATATAGCAAAAATTATGCCGAGAGTAAAAAAGTAGGTATTTTTGAAAAAAAGGATAAGGGATGTATCGTTATGATACACAGCTAACTATTCGAGAGCGCCTCGTACATATCCCATATTGGTAGAAAGATCGCCAGTGCGAGTGTCANGATCATCACCCCCATAACCACGGTGATCAGTGGCTCTAACGTTGCCGTAAGCTTTAGAACACGGTCCTGTACNTCTGCGTCGGTCATATCTCCGATCTCTTTGAGCATGTCATCTACGGCACCGGCATCTTCACCGACCTGTATCATTTTTAAGACATGGGGTGGGAATATATCATGCGTATGTCGCTGGATCGAGAGCGCAACTTTTTTACCCATCTCAACATCATCATGGACCTTGCTCAGTCGTTCTTCAATAAATGTGTTGCCTGCCGTTTTTCCCGCAATATCTAGTGCCTCTAAAATAGGGACTCCTGTTCTATCGAGAGTGTCTAACACATGACAGAATCTAGAGATCGCCATTTTCTGTGCGATCGGACCAAAAATAGGAAGATTAAGAACAAACTTATCCCACTGGTAGAGTCCAACCTTGGTCTTTAATGACCTCCAAAAGATCAGAGCAAATAGCGATAAAAAAAATAAGATCCCAACATAGTTATCATTCATGAACTGATTGATCCCAAGGAGGATCCTGGTTGGGAGCGGGAGCTCGATACGGGTATTGGCAAACAATGTTGAAAACCTTGGTAGGATATAGTAAACGGCAAAGACCCCAACCCCTAGAGTAATACCGATCACGATCATGGGGTACCTCGTGGCCTGCTTTATACCCATTTTAAGCTTTAGATCATGGGCAATAAAGTCTGCAAGCTGGAACATGACCTTGTCGATNACTCCAGCACTCTCACCAGCCTTCACAATATTTACAAACATATGGTTAAATACTTTTGGATGCTTTCCCATTGCGACTGACAGAGAGATCCCTCCAGATACATCATCGATCACGGATGTAATGGTCTTACTGAGTAAAGGATTTGTCTGGTCGGAGTGAACGGAGTCTAATGCATCAACAAGCGGCACACCGGCCTTAAGCATAACCGAAAGTTGTCGTGTAAAATTATAGATATCGGTCGGGGTGACCTTTTCAAAAAATGTGAGGTCCGTGTCTAGTATGGATTGTTGTTTCTCAGATATGGAGACGGGCTCAAGGCCCAATCGCTCTAGCTGNAGTATAGCATTGGACTCACCCATGGCTCGTANTTCACCACGAACAAGTCCTGAATCACCATTGGTAGCAATATAGGAAAANATTGATGACTTTTTTTTAATCTTTGTTTCGGAGGCCATGCTGATCCAGTTTACGGTAGAGGGTCATCCGACTGATGCCAAGCTGTTGTGCGGTCTGAGTCATGTTCCAGTTCGTTCTTGATAGACCGGCTATGACCGCTTCATACTCAAGCTCTTTTAATGTTTTTACTGCTGATGTGTCAATGGTCTTTTCTTGAGTAACTGGTGCTGCTCCAGGAGATGGGGCCTGGTCAGGAGTCAAGACAGGCTCGGCTGCTTCATAAGATCTCGGAAGCTTAACCTGGGTTGATTCATCCAATATAGGACCTATCTCTTTCTCTGTCAGGATCGGTATATCATTGATCAGGACCACACGCTCCAATGTATTCTCAAGTTCTCTGACATTTCCTACCCATGGGAAGGACCTCAGAAGATTCATTCCCTCAGGAGAAATATATTTGACGGGTGTTTTATGTTTTTTGGTTAATTTTTTTAAGATGGACATAGCCATCAACGGAATATCATCCGGGTGGGCTCTAAGAGGAGGGATCGTAATTGGAAAAACATTGATACGGTGAAGAAGGTCTTGACGAAATTCACCTTTCCTGATCTTTTCATCCAGGTCCTGATTGGTTGCCGAGATCACACGGACATCGACCTTGATCGTCTCCGCTCCTCCAACACGCTCGATCTCACCACTTTCTAAAACCCGTAAGATCTTTGCTTGCAGAGAGGGACTCATGTCCCCGATCTCATCTAAAAAAATAGTTCCGGCATTGGCCGTTAGAAACTTTCCATCTTTACGCTCTATTGCTCCTGTAAATGCACCTTTCTCATGGCCAAATAATTCACTCTCTAATAGTTCAGAGGGGATGGCAGGGCAGTTCACAGAAACATTAGGACGGTCTCTTCTTAGACTGCCTTCATGAAGTGTTTTAGCTGTCAAATTCTTTCCGGTTCCGCTTTCTCCAAAGAGTACGGTCGTCACGTCCTTATTTTTTATCTGGATCAAGAGGTGATAGATCTTTAGCATTTCCTCTCCGACACCCACCATGCCCATATAGCCAATAGACGAAAAGGAGCGTACGGATGTTCGAGGGGCGTCTTTTATAAAATCATGAAATCCTTTGGCTGACACAAGCAATCTTAAAAATTCTTCAGGGGTGGTTCTATCTGGCTCGATCCAACCAAACAGTCCATGCCCAAAATCATCCAGTATCAGGCTTCGTCGTTCATTTGACCTGACAATACTAACAACCGGTATCCCCATTTTAAGAGACACAAGCTCAGTGATCAATCTGGAGGGCGTCATCAAAGGCAACTGGTCTTCTATAATGATCACATCGATGTCCTGTGTCTGCGCAGCACTGAGTGCGATCATACCATTTTGGACATAATCTATATTCGTNGCTGTTCCTGATAACTGCGGTATGTCCCGCTTCTTATCACCAACATAGAGTACCTTGATCATGATATAATCTTCATACTTCCCAGGGTCTCGTACACCTCTGATAGGGTTGTCTCCCCACGTTCAATTTTTATTACACCATCTTCCATCAGTGTGGTCATACCATTTTTTTGAGCCACTTCTCGGATCTTATATCCAGGTGCTCGCTGCAGGACCAGGTCTGCTATATCTCCATCCATAAGCAATAATTCATAGATCCCTACTCTGCCCTTGTACCCTGTGGTCCTGCATGCAAGGCAGCCTCTTCCTTTAAAAGCTTTAAAATCTTCACTTGGATCAAATCCCGCTAACTTTAGCTCTTCCTCACTCGGTGAATAAGGCTCTCGACACTCGTTGCAGATCCTTCTTACTAATCGTTGTGCCAGAATACCTTTAACCGTTGATGTGATCAGAAAAGGCTCTACTCCCCAGTTCAGTAATCGTGTAAAACCTGAAGCTGCATCATTGGTATGAATCGTACTAAAGACCAGGTGACCTGTCAGCGCTGCACGTATACCAAGCTCCACCGTCTCTTCATCTCGAACCTCACCAACCATTATAATATCTGGGTCTTGACGAAGTATCGACCGAAGCGCTGAAGCGAACGTAACGCCTGACTTAGAGTTTACCTGAGCCTGATTTATATTATCGAGGTCATACTCGATAGGATCTTCTACCGTAACAATATTTACATCCGGAGCTTCCAACTTGTTCAGTGTTGAATATAGGGTCGTCGTTTTTCCACTACCGGTCGGGCCTGATACCAAAACGATACCTTCTCCCCCAACTAGCATTGTTTGGAATTTTTTTTCTGCAGCTTCTTCAAATCCTAGTGCCTGGAGTGAGTGCAAGGCTTCAGAAATATTTAACAGACGTAGTACTGTCTTCTCTCCATATAAAGTTGGATAAGTAGATATACGTAGATCGAGGCGCCCCCCTTTAGCTGATTTAAACAAGATACGACCATCCTGAGGACGACGTGTTTCTGCAATATCCATGTTTGACATGATCTTAAGTCTGGAGACAAGTGCAGTATGTATATCTCTGGGTAAGGCCTGAAAATCCTGGAGACGACCATCGATCCGAAACCGTACTCGAATGTCGTTCTCTCTGGGTTCTATATGAATATCTGAGCATCTATAGCGCTGGCTTTGACTGATAATACTGTCTACCAGATCAACAATACGAGTCTCATCAAATAACTCCGATATATCGGTCGCTTCATTGTCCGAACTCCCAAGATCAACAAAGCCTGAGATCCCATAGTGCAGATCAATTGCATTCTCAATGTCTGTCTCGGTAACCATCACAGGCTCTATCTTTAGGCCAGTAGCATCCCGTGCCGAGTTTATGGGTGCAGAGTCCAGAGGATCGGAAACTGCAAGATTTAATGTATTATTCATTCTGAACATCGGGAGCATTCTCTGACTGCGGATCACCCTCTCAGGGATAAGGTCCATGACCGAACTATCTAGATCATAGAAACCCAATTGAAGAAAAGGGATCTTTAGCTGCTGACTGATATAGCGGTTCAGCTCTCTCTCTTCTATGTAACCGAGTTCTTTAAATATTGAGCCGATGTATATATCTTTTTCTTTTTGGATCTCTAGAGCTTTTTCAAGTTGATCCGTATCTATTTTGCCTGCCTGAACAAGCATCTGGCCCAATGAGTGTTTTCCGGTCGCTACCATATTAGAACATCGTTGTATAGTACCAGTTCAGAAGATAATTGCCACCATCTGGAGATGTCGTAATGATCGCGATAAGAGTTCCTCCTGCCAGATAAGGGCCGAAAGGGATCTTTTGATTGTTATTAATAATTTTTCCACCCAGCATAATAAATACCATGATCGCTGCTAACGCAAAGCTTAGGTAAAGTGCCAAGATCGAGTACTCTACACCAAGATATCCCCCTAAAACAAGGCCCAGTTTTACATCCCCAAAGCCAATGCTTTCTTTTTTAAGGATAAACTGACCAATAAGACCAATCACAAAAAGAAATCCAGCAAAAACAAATGAACCCGAAACTCCATCCTGCCATTGAAGCGGGATATAACCCATTCCGAGACCTATCGCAAGAACGAGAAGTCCAAATATTACAAATCCATTTGGAATGATAAAGTGGTCTATATCAACAAAAGTGATCGCAATAAGAAGGTAGGTCAGGATCAGATACATTATGAATGTTTCATTCAGTCCATAGATAAAAAAGAGAAAGATCGTCATACCGGCTGTAAGTGCTTCGACAAAAGCATACCTTATAGAGAAAGCATCGCCACACTCACGACATTTACCACCTAAAATAAAATACCCTAAAATAGGGATATTATCTGCTGCTCTGATCGGAGTCTTACAAGAAGAACAACGTGAGCCCGGGCTTACAATACTCATCTTTTCGGGGACGCGGTAGATCACAACATTTAAAAAACTACCAAAGATCGCACCCACAATAAAAAGAAAGGGATACATAAATTGGTCTGGGAGAATACTCATACGGTTTCAATTCCTGTTATTTTTTCCATTAGCTCGCTAAAGCGAAATGGTTTACCAAGGATCTGGTCTGCTCCACAAGCGCTAAACATATCTTGAACTGAATCAATATTATTACTTGTCATAAGAATTAGGGGTGTATTCTTAAAACGTTCATCAAACTTTAATAGACGTGAGACACGAAACCCGTTCATGCTAGGTAGCAATGTCTCGGAAACAATCAGGTCTGGAGACTCGCTGATCGCTCGTGTATATCCTTCAAATCCATCCCTTGCCGTGATAACAAGCATGTTACGCTTTTTAAAACGAACAGAAAGATTCTCCAGTATCTTTTCGTCGCTCTCTATGATAAGAACAGATCGTTGATTTTTTTTTGACATATAGAAATAGTAATTGAAGTTGACCGTGTTGTAAAGCAACGGTCACCGCACCTCAGATTTCCTAAACTTAATATAAAAATGTAAAAGTGTCACATTATTTTACATTAGAATTTGACCCGAGTGTTTCATTGTGTTACAATTCTCCTCCAATAAATATAAACAAAATGAGCATAAAAAAACCCTCAAGGATGAGGGTTTTTTTTATTTATTTAAAAACTTTTTTATTACCACCGGCATCTTCAAGGATCCAACCTCCACCTTGGACCCGGCTTTTAACGATCCCTTCCCCACGAAGGGAACCATCTTCAAACCAAAACTTAGCTCTTCCACGCGGAATGCCATTTACATAATTGATACGCATTTGTTTTTTACCATTCTCATACCACTGTATCCATTCACCTTCAACTTTACCACTTTTGTAGCGGGCCTTGAGCGCTCTCTTTCCATTCTCGTGCCACTCTCGGTATATCCCGTCAGGCTTGCCATTGATAAATTCTGTCTTAAGTGCTTTCTTACCACTCTCGTACCATTCTTGATACTTGCCCTGTTCTTTACCATTCTTATTATAAAATCCAATTATAGATCTCTTACCACTAGGATACCACTCCCGATATAATCCTATATATTTATCTTGCTTGAACGTCGCTTCAAGTTCTTTCCTTCTTTTTTCTCCATCATCATACCACTGCTTGAATTCCCCATCTTTCTTACCCACATCATAATGAGCAATAATAATAGGCTCGCCTATCTGGTTTAAGGTCTGCCACAGTCCATGGCGATTCCCTTTCTTAAACTCACCGGTCATCAACCCTATACCGAGTTGTTTAATAACCGGTCCCGTATAGAGTTTCTCATCCAAGTAATATTTACCATTTAGAGAGTCAAGATAACCCCACTCGACCGCCTCATCTCCGAGTAACGTTGCCAAGGGAAGAATAAAGACGACCAGTTTTTTAAAAAAGTTTAGCATATTATATAATTGAGATAGCAGATATTAATGGAAGTTAAATACAATTGATTATTTTACTAAAACTAAAAAAGGGCTTTATGAAAAGCCCTTTTTTAGAAAATAAAGTGAAAAAACGTTATTTTAGAAGAATCATCTTCCTCACATCACGGTAATCTCCAGCCTGTATCGTATAGATATACACACCCGCAGAAACTTGTGAACCAATATCATTGGTTGCGTTCCACATCGTGAAATGGTATCCCGCTGATGCTTGACCATTTTTTAAAGTGCGAACCTGACGCCCCATCATATCAAATATAACAATCGATACATATGAATCTTCTGGAAGATCATATCTGAGAGTTGTCGTCGGATTAAATGGATTTGGATAGTTCTGGTGTAAAGCAAATGCTTCTGGTAGCCCATGTACATCTACGAGATTGAGCAACGTGACATTCACTGATTCAGAATGATCACCCTCATTCTCATTTACATCAAAAGCTGAAACAATATAATAGTGATCACCCATCTCTGTTATATCATGCTCAAACGATGGTGAAGAATGTGTACCTATCATTGTCTCTTCACTAGGCTCAAATTCTGCATCTGTACTGTAGTAAATAGCATAGTGTGAAAAGTCATTCGCTTCTGACCCTTCCCAGCTTAGGTAAACTATCCCATCAGACATATCTGCCTGAAGACCAGTCAACATATCTGGTGCAATATTATCTACTGAAAATCCTTCAGATGGATCACTCTCAAAGTTACCTTCATCCATGTTTGCAATAACTCTGTAGGTCATCAAAGCATNGCCTTCACTGGTAGAATCTGAAAGTGTCGTTGCTTCTACCACATATACATCACTTGAGTATGCGCCAACGGAAGTAAGTCCGACCCAGTCATCACCATCAAGACGCTCGATCGTGTACATCTCTGTTCGTGTAAGACCATCTGTATCAAAAAGAGATTTCTCAAATGTGACATAGACCCTTCCACCTTGATCAGCTGGAACATCTTCAACACTTACGATCATAGGTTCACCAGGAATAGTACCTGAGCATCCCGTACCAAAAGCACCCATTATCTCTCCCCCAGATGTAACCGCTGGAGATAGTTCATCTACCGCAAACCAGTTTTCATCAGGACCACAGAAAAAAGGATCAAGCTCAATGTTACTAACACCATCATAGTCCACTTGAGAATAATCATCATAATAATAGCTAGCCTCACCATTCCAAATATCAGACTCTGATACATAAACATAGCTTCCTACTTCATCCCATTGTACGGCAGCAATACCATTCTCACCATTGTATCCCCAGATGATACAGCCCTCGATATATACATTTCCACCACCACCCGCTGTAATATGGGAACCGTATGCAGCACTGTTATTAACAAAGGTATTGAAATAAAAGCTACAATAGGAATTAGACCAAACACTTACTCCACCAGAGTTATTATTTCCATCTGATTCATTAGCAGTGTTATTCATGAAACTACAGTGGTCACTCCAGGCCTGTACACCATTACCAATTCCCATACCTGCAGCATAATTTTCAGCAACATTATTCATAAAATTCACACTATACATTCCTAGGTATATAGGACCATTCACTCTAAGTCCCGTATTTCTAGAAGCTGAATTATTATAAATAACTACCTGGTCTAGGTATAAATCCATATTATAGTCTTCAAGAGTATTCACTGCATAGATACCGGCACCTTCATCCGCTGCAATATTATTCTCAAAGAATGAATTACTTACATTTGAATAGGCATACGATAATGAGTCTTCTTGAATGATAAATAATCCGCCACCGTCTCCTTCTGAGGTATTGTCAGAGAAATGACAGTTCTGCATCTCGATTCCACTATTTTCAGAGGCGACACCTCCTCCATACCAGAGAGCGTGGTTTTCAAAGAATCGATTATCATATATAAGTACATTATCAGTGCCTGCTACATGAATAGCACCACCCTTGTAACCTACACTATTTGAGAAAGTAAATCCCCAGATACCAACATTCCCTGAATAATGAATAGATAAAGCTGTCGTATCATTGTCATTACCTTGGATGGTTGTATTGTCAGGGCCTTCCATACTATAGATATAAAAATCTGTCAGGCCTTCTACTAGTATATCCTCTGAGTATACACCAGGGGCAACTAAGACAGAACCGCCACTCTGAGATTCCAAGACTGCTTTTGAGATTGTCGCAAAAGGATAGTCAAATGACCCGTCTCCTTCAAAATCATTTCCGTTGGTCCCATCAACAATTATCTGCCTAGGCCCTTCAAATCCATCAAACTCAAGCTCGAAAATAAATGGGAGTTCCCAATCACCACCGTCATTCCAACTATAACTTTCTGGCCATAACATCGCAAAATTCTCTCCTTCTCCTCCATTTGGCTCTCCATCAGCCCAAGCGGTGTAAGTAACCTCTTCTCCGTTATACCACTCCCAGTATCCTTCTTCCCCTTGGTCTGTAAGACCGATCCAATAATCACTTATTGGTAGAATAGAATCAGCATTCATTATATGCTCGCTTAAGAAAATATTTTCACCTTCAGAGCTAATGGTAACTGGATATATAACCAGACCACTGTCGCTGTTATTCTGTAATTCTTGAATGAATCCTTGAAAATCAGAACCACGAATAGGTTCAGTTGAAGCGAAATAGTGGTGTCCTTCAAATTCGCCTAGATGTACGATCTCGCCATCTCCAGGCTCTTCATCATCTGTTTCCCACATATAAAATGAATCCAGATAGACCGATCCATGATCGTCAACAGATGGCTGTATTAACATTGCACCAACCTGTACTGTGCTTGCGCCTTCTGGAACTTCAGCGGTAAAACCTTTCCAGTACCACATATCTGGATCAGAAGAACCATCAAAGGGTTCGGAAACGTCCATGCCTAGCCACCCCCAATCAGAGGTAAAATACTTCGCAAATAAAATCACGGAGTTTCCACCTTGACCGATAAAGTCGTCAACGTGTGACATTACACCTGCTTCAACGTTGAAACGAGTTCCAGGTTCCAGCTCACCATCATACCAGGTTTGGAAAACATTGTTTTCGGTATTATCACCATCATACAGACCCCAAATTTTCAATGATGCATCCCCATCTAAGGCTATAAACACATTTTCAGAGTTGAACATGGTATCACCAGAGAATACAACTGTTTGACTGTTCTGATTTGGATAACCCTCCCAACCATCGGGCAAATACTGCCACTCGTTATCTAGCATGGTCGCAGCTTCAAAGCTACCATTGCTTAGGTAGTTTTCATCATTATCCTCTCCTTCAAGCTCAACCTGGTCACAACCGACCCACCAAACATTATTTTGGAGTCCTTCATTATCTGTACTATCTCGACCACAGTCACAATATTGGGTAGCTTGATGACCAGATGAATCGACATCCCATTCAATAAGTAATGGAAGTTCAAAGGGTGTTTCTCCTCCACAAAAAACTGTTCCTCTTGTTCCCGCGAATAAATTTTCGTTGCCATCTGGATTATCCACCGTCAAAACAACTCTGTCTCCTACAAAATATTCTGCTTCACATGCACAATCAACAGGGTCTCCTCCATCTCCATCATGTGATTCAAGATTTAAAGATGCTGTTGCAGATGTTCCACCTGACCAAGCACCATAGTACTGAGCCGAGAGAAAATCTACGTCACCTCCATTACTCATAAATTCAATCATATCTACAGTTGGGTCCGTCGCATCAAAAGCAAAATCATTACAAGCTGAATCATATACAACTGATGTTAGCATATATCCATCCCATGTCACACGTCCAGCACCATGATCACGACATTCACTACTAGCTTCAATTACAGTACCATCAGATAAGGTGATTGTTGCTTCATGCACATTATAAAATAAATATCCACCTTCCTCAAATAAGCTATCAAGATGAAGATCATATGAAGCCGTTGTTCCATCATCAAAAGCAATAGAAAAACCCTCTCCATGATCTTCTTCATCATCTTCGGAGTTGAATGTGATCTCAACGACATATGAAAAGGTTACACCTTCTCCATGGTCTTGCCATCCGTTTCTACCAAGATTCAATGCAGCAAAATTCTCACTATCTCCGCCTTCTCCTTCACCACCTTCCCAGTTAGTATAGGTAAGTTCTTCTCCCGTGACCCACTCCCAGTTTCCTTCTTCAGCCTCATCAGTTAAGCCAATAAAAACTAGAGAGACATCCGAAGAGTCCATAACTCCCTGATAAACAAGGTCATTTTCTTCTTGAGAATGAAGAGTTGCCATGTGAACCTCTGCAGAAATATCATAGTAATCATAGAGAGCTATTAGCTGATCGATCTCTTCATGAGCCGTGGCCCATGTTACTGAGTCATCTGACATAATATAGACCTTCATGCTATCTTCACCAATAAGGGTATATGAATTATCCAATTCAAGGTCATTATCATCTGTATCCATTTCGATCTCAGAACAAGCGATCCACCATCCCGTAGTGTCTGGAACTTCTCCATTTCCACATTCACAATAGTCATTACCATTGTGTCCATTTATTGCATCATCCCAAGCAATTAAAACAGGTAACTCACCCGTCGCAACTGAGCCGCATACAACAGTCCCAGAAGAACCAACATAAACGCCTTCTAAACCGGATGGATTATCAACAACTGATACAACACGATCTCCCGAGTAATACTCTGCATCACATGCACAATCCACAAGCGCATCATCTTCATCATTATGACCAGTAGAATCTGCTTCAAACGTCAGTGTCATTACCTGGTCAGGACCACCGCATGTTGCTGTATTAATACCTCCCCAGTTTGAATTCCCAGAACCAATCTTTGGTCTGATTATGTATCCTGGGTCTGGGCAATTAGAGCCACTACATAGTTCAGGAGAACCAACCCAAAACTCTTGTTGCGGCGTCTCTTCGCCCCAATTACATATTGCCCAACGTATGTCATCGACAACCCACTCTGCCTCTTCCCGGTTATGTAATGCACTCGCAATCTCTGCAACGATTTCAGGATCAGATATCGTATAGCCGATGGTGTCATAGCTACCGCTTATTGTTAAAGAATAATATTCATTGTCTGGATAAAGAGCATCTACAAAGTCTTCCCATGCAATCCAATTGCTATCTGTTTCGCTATAAGAAACGCCCTGCTCAAAAAATCTTGAATAAGAAATTCCATGATCACGGTTCTGCCTGATAACAGGGTGAACAATATCTTGACCCTCAACTATCTGTGGCTCTGGCCTGGTCATGTAGGCTTCGTTATTTTCTAATAATTCAGCAATCTCTTGAGGAGAAAGCTTAGGCGAAACTCGGTTAAATTCACTTGGAGCTGGTAGAACCGTTGCTTGCCGGTTAGATAGGTTTTTGTTTGAACGAAAGATCTGTGCTTCTAATTCTTCAGGCATTAACTGATCATATTCAAATTTCTTTGATGGGTTTGACTCTTTTGATAAAATATTTTTCTTTAATTCTTGTTGACCTCGATCAATCTGTAGAGATGCAGGCAACTCTTTATTCTTTGACCTTGAAGTATTGAAAGGAACAGGAGCCTTACCTGATTCATAATTATTTGAAGTAGGAACCTTAAACTGGAGTCCTTTAGGATTAAACCCCGAGCTCGAGACTTCTTCGATCGATCTTAAATAGGCATCTGACGTTTCTTTAATAGATGCAGGAAGATCTCTTTTTGCTTCACCACGATCTTGAGTCATTTCTAATCTTTTNGATTTAACTATTTCTTTATGCTCTTTTGCTGAAGGCTTACTATCTGCAGGCACAACCTCTGTGCTTGGCTGAACAGTACGGTCTTGTAATTCAGCGGCAGAGGCTGAGTTTAAATTAGTCGTAGATTGGCCAGCACTGAATAATAATGAAAAGGTTAGCGCAATGGCGGTTAAGGTTTTATACATTCGTTATTCCTTTGACTTGATGTGATTGAATTAAAATTTTATTTAAAATTTGTTGGTAAATTAATATAAAAAATCTTTAAAAATTATAGATTAAAAGCGTCCGTCAACAAATGATTATTTATATATATATAACAAGTGTGACTGAGGACACAAAAAGAGAAAATGGTTTGTTAAAACACTAAATGGACAGACCTAAAATGATATTTTATAAGTTCTTATCTCAAACGGNTTAAGCTCGATCGATAGTTCGCCATCAACTGAAATGGGGTCACTGATATTATTCCATTCCATAAGATCGCACTCTACAAGGCTTCCCGTTAACTTAAGAATTCCACTTGATCGCCTTCCAAAGGTCTCTATGATCCTAACAACCCACTGATCTTCTTTCTCCGCTTTTTTTAGTGCGGAGATCTCTAGCCCCTTACCTTTTAAATTAACAGGCATTTTCATATCAGAGGATACTCCGTTAAATAAAATTGGAGGCTGATTAAGACAACTCGATTCGGACTGAACATCTGAACGGATCAGATCATTCTGATGAGGAAAAAGGCTGTACGTAAATTCGTGAACCCCTTGATCGGCGTCAGGGTCCGGATTACTTGTAGAACGAAGCAGGTTCAGATCTAAAATATTATCACGTACCATATACCCGTATTTGCAATCATTCAGCAATGCTACACCATGGTCATGGTCAGAAAGGTCAGCATATTTATGCCCAACAACCTCAAACTTTGCACGGTCCCAGCTTGTATTATTATGTGTGTTCCTTTTTACATATCCATACTGAATATCAAAGGATGCCTGCTCTGACCGCACGCTGACTGGGAAGTGCACCCTGAGCATTTTATGCTTCTCTTTCCAATCAACAGTCGTGTTTAGATCAAGACGTTTTGTGCCCGGGCAGAGAGAGACTATCTGATGAATACTTGAGCCCCCAATAGAAAAATTTATTTCTAATTCTGTGATCACATCTCCACGCGATCGGATATTCACCTTAGTCGCAGCAGCCGTTTCTAAAAGCGCATCTCGATAAAAAAAGTCAATGTCCCAAGCGTCCCAGTTATTTGGACGATCTTCATAGAGCGACAGGACATTCCCTTTTCCATCCAGGACATCCCACTGCAACTCTTTATCAAAAGCAGTAATGACCTGACCTTTTGTATCAAATTCATACCGAATAAGTTCATTCTCTAAAACCAGTTCATCACTCTGTAACGGTTCGACTTGAATGGACTCACCTTTCCTGAAAGAGCTATATGACAATGGATCCAGATCTACATAGACCACCGGCCCATCGGGAGTCTCTTGAATTGGAATGATCCGACCTTCACCATCTAAGACAGAGTACCCACTGAAGTTTTCGGCTACACAAACCTTACCACGCCATGGGTAGGAAAGACTATTTGCAAGGGTAAATGTATCTTTCTCTTTTTGAAAAAGAACATCACCAGCGTCCGCTATCAGCCTATCACAGCCTTCGTGGATCTCTTCATATTCCTTGTGAGTTGTCTGGTATACCAGATTGATACTGGACCCAGGTATTATATCATGAAACTGATTGATCAATAATTTCTTCCAGAGTCCGTCCAAGATCTCAGAGGGATAAGTATCCATAGGCAGACACGACCANAGCAGTTCAACTATTCGGAGTTTATTCTCAAGCTTACGGTTCTGTTTTTTTACAAGTCCATGTGTAGTGAGTGTCCCACGGTGTAGCTCCAGATAGAGTTCACCCACCCAAGTCTCTACATCTTCCTTCTTATCATTCAGCCTATCAAAAAAATTCATTGCAGTGTCAAAAGAGACCCTAGGAGAACTCTCTAGATCAGCCATCCTCCTACCAAGCTCAATATTTTCAGGCTTTGGTCCTCCTCCTCCATCACCTACTCCAAAAAGTGAAATAAATTCATCCAGCCTGTCTTTCTCTTTAAAACTGTCTCTGGCTGGAACCAGAAACTCAGTGTCTAGTTCACTATTATAGGTGTTTTCAGGCGGAAAGTGAGTGAGAACTTCTGCCCCGTCTATGCCTCGCCAGTTAAAGGTCTGGTGCGGGAACTCATTGAACTGGCTCCATGAAAGCTTTTGAGTTAAAAAATAATCTATTCCAGAGCGTTTTAATATTTGAGGCAGTGCCGCAGAATAGCCAAACACGTCCGGGAGCCATAGGTTATCTACCTCTATATTAAACTCATCTTTAAAAAAATTCTTGCCATGCAGTAGCTGCCGAACCATCGACTCACCACTAATAAGATTACAGTCTGCCTCGACCCACATGCCTCCTTGCACTTCCCAATTTCCTGAAGCAACCGCCTTCTTGATTCGTTCGTAGATCTCGGGATAATGGTCTTTCATGAACTGATAATGCTGAGGCTGTGACGCGCCAAATATATAGTCCGGATAATCTTCAATTATATTTAACTGTGTGGCAAAGGTTCTCGCACATTTCCTGACCGTCTCTCGAACAGGCCAGAGCCAACCCGTATCAATATGAGCATGACCAACCGCAGAAACGGTCAGGTCTGAACTCGTGGCCTTCTTTTCTAGTTCAGCCTTCAAACACTCTCTTGCCTCGGATGCCCTTTTCTTGTCATCACCAAAAACATTGATACAATTATTCAAGGCCCTTATCACTCGTGCACGTCTTACTGAACTTTCGTCAAGCCTTTTGACCAATCCTCTTAGAATACGTACGTCCAGATAGAGATGCCACATGGCTTCATCAAAAATACCAAAACGAAGAGTCTCCACCTTTGCATCAAACCACCCATGCCGCTTGGGACTTTCATTTTTTGGATCTGGATCTGTGAAAACACCGAAAAGTGAATTTGCCGCACCCTCAACCCAAAGCTCGATCTCTTCTTTACCGATACAGGATTTAATAATATGTACACGTGTTCGTGCGAAATTTGAATCCCATATTGAAGCATTTGTAATACCCTGTAAAGCTCGACCCTCGGTATCAAAAACCAGGCCTTCCCCAGAAAGATCTAGATCTGCAGTAACCGTTTTTCCGGACCATGACTCAGGAACGGTACCCTTAAGTTTAAACCAGGCACTCTCCCATTTTTGACCCCAGGGATCTCCCTCTTTGATTGGTTTATAATTCAGACCAAGTCGATCTGCAAAAGGGGTGGGCTCTTTTGACCAACCAAATTCAGCTGTGAATTTTTGTTGATCTAGGACAAAAAATTTTGGAAGACGGATATACCATTTTTCTATCCGATCTAGTATAATATCTGTTTCTTTCTTATTCATAAGTTTAAAAATTAACTAGCAACCCAGCCATCATCACCATGATCTCTTTCACTTGATCTTAATTTTTTCATCATTGCACTAAGATCTTTAAAACCGCCCCACGTAAACCAAACTATTGTAATTAAAGACATGACAATATGAACATAAATAAAATATTTCCAGAATGTCATCCAGGAGGCATCACTCACATCATAATAGAGGTTATAGAGTGTACCAATAATAAATATGAGGGTCCAAGCACTTGTCCATACATAGTTTATGATATAGATCAATTTATCACTTTTTGTAAACTCTTTTCCCATTCCAAACATTCTCCAGCCCTTCTCAGGCCCAACATTAATGATCTCCATTTCTCCAGAGATAGCGTATTCACCACGGTTAAGAAGTTTATCCATGTTGAAGGATTCTTTTTTACCAAGAAGAGAGACCGATATATATGAGATTGCGGATAACCCCATACCAATACCCCAATACTCTTGACCATTGATATTTCTGAGAGAAGTGATTGCGGCTTTCAAACTCTCGAAGGATTCAGGATCTGCCAACCAACCTTCGGGTACTTGCTTAACAATTATTCCTCCTACGCCGATAACCGCTCCCACGATCATTGAGGTCCAAGCCGCAGCGGTTGTCCCTCTCTTCCAATAAAGTCCACCAATGATCACAGCCCCAGATCCTCCAGCAAAGATCGCTGCAGTGATCGCAAAAAAGAGGGCGATCTTCTGATTCTGTTGAAAGAAAAGACTAAAGAGAAATATAAAAATTGCGACCCCAAAGATCGAATATCTCAAAACTTTTAAATGTGTCTCTTTATCAAAAGGCTTGTCCCTGAATGGCATGATCACATCCTGAATAAGAATGCTCCCCCAGGAATGAAGGTATGTATCATGGGTACTAATAAAAGCAGCGAGCATAAGCGCTGCAAAAGCGCCCAACAAACCAACCGGCAGTATCTCTGAAAGTACAAGCGGTGCACGGAGCTGGGTCTTGAGAGCATCAGTATTAAACTCACTGAGAGTAGCACTAACAGAATCTGCAACAGATATATAATCAGGGTGGTTCATGAAAACATAAATAATAACAGGAACAAGTAAGAAAAATAGTCCCTGGGGTATGCCTCTAAAGCCCGAAAGAACTGCGCCCATTTTTGCCTCATGTGCGCTCTTTGCAGATGAGTTATACCCCTGACTCCCCTGCCAGCCCATAGTACCATACATGACCCCGATGATCCCAATAAAAAAGTACCAAAAGTTAAAATCTTCAACATGACTTGTCTTAAACGGGTTGATCCTTGATGAGTTCTCAAATCGAACATTGATCTCTTCTATCTTTGTATTCTGCTCAGCCAACGTCATCTCTTGAAATACTTGCCCCTCTTTTACCTTAATGATCTCTTCTTCTGCCAGCTGTATTGGTGTCTGCTCCAATGCTTCTGTGACCTGATCCCAACCTACCGTAAAAAACAAGAACAGGACGAGGAAAAGAAGGACGACTGTTACAAAGATCCCCTGGAAAAAATCTGCGATGATCACAGCGATCTGGCCTCCGGTATAAACAAAATAAAGAGAAACGCTTAGCAGCAATACCATGACCAATGGATACATAGGGATGCCTACAAATGATTCGGGGAGTCCACAATAACTAATAAAAAATTGTGCACCTACAGCAGGAAAGATACCAAAATTAATTATACCAGCAGAAAAGGCAACGATTCCCGTAAAGATACGAAAACGACGGCTGTAACGTTTCTCAAAAAATTGAGCAAGGGTTAAACACCTCGTAGATCGAAACCGATATATCACCCAGCCTGACATCGTAATAGCTAGGATTATGATTCCCTGGCTAAGGCCCCACCAGGCCATACTAAAACCAGAGACAAAACCCATTTCTAAGAACATTATGATCGAGATCGCCCCAAGCCCCGCTATTCCACTTGAGATGGATAGAACATACCTGCCTGCGCTACGCCCTGCGGATAGAAAATCAGTTACACTTTTCATTAACCCGCTCGTAAATGAGACAGAGTATATCATACCCACCAGGACTAGTAATACGATCACCCAATCAACTAAATATAAATTCATTCCTCGATTAACCTTCTTTATTAATTATAAATAATAGGACAGATCGCCTGGTCCTGCCTCTGATTTAAATAGTCCAGGTTCTCACCTTTTACAGGAATTCTCTCAGCCCTGTCTGTACAAAAATGAACGACCATCCCAACCCTGGGATCACGACCAATATTAGGGCCGGATGAGTGATAGGTTCTTGACGTATGTATTCCGACCTGCCCTTCACTCAAATTTCCTTGTAAAACCTTAAAATTCTCATGGGAACCTTGGAGGATAGCACCCTGTTCAACAATATCTTTATCAAAAAAATCAAGACCTTCTACCTGTTCCCATTTTTGAGAACCCGTTATGTAACAAACCGGTCCGGACTTTTCATCCACATTCGAAAGTGCGATCCATGCAGTAAAAACACCCTCCGGCTTCCAGAAAGGCCAATATTGAATATCCCGATGCCAACCGGCATTCCCTCGCTGACCTCCTCCTGCAGGTTTCCAAACAGACTGAGAGTGCCAAACTTGGATCATCGTTGATCCTGTGATATCCGCTAACCATTTACCAAGGTCAGTATCTGTGATCAGACCCCAGATCTTTTCATTGGATAAGTGTGGCTTATCGATCTTTATAATGTTTTTTGGATCATCGCCGACATTCCAGAATCTGGCTTCAGGCTCGATGCCAGTCTCGTAATGGCCCTGCATGACTTCCCAGAGACCTTCTCGGGCTGCCGTGACCTTTGCACTAGAAAAGACCTTTGGCAGAAAGCAAACACCATTTGAATCCAAATCTTCTCTAAGACTTTCCAATGGGGTCCTCAAATAAATAATAAAATATTTTTTCTTTTTCTATTCGCATCTAATTAAAAAGCTCAGACCCTTTGAAGTTCATGTGTTTATTAATCCTAAAAACGGGCCTGGGTACATAATTATTTTCAATACCTTCAGCGGAACCACCTTGAAGTAAAATACACTCCCAGCTATCTCGGTTAACAAAGGTTGTTGTTGGAATATATCTGAGCGTTAGCCCTATCCTCCACTGATCTGATACATTCGCATTTGAGCCATGGACCATAAATGGATTATGGATCGATATATCACCAGCATTAAGCTCAATATCCACCGCATCAGATTCCAGGATCTCATCCGGATGTATTGCCAGATCTAGAACATATTTTTCCGTATCTACCTTGATCATTTCTGTTGGTTTCAATAACCGTTTACCTTGAGTACCCGGTATAACTCTCATACAACCATTCTCTTTTGTAGAGGTTGTCCCGGCAACCCAGACAGAGACAACGTCCATTGGCTCCAGAGGCCAATAAGAACCATCCTGGTGCCAACCAACCGGCTTCCCATCAAAGGGTTTTTTTGCAATGTAGTGAGCTCCAAAAAGTGCTATGTCCGGTCCAATAATTTTTTCAATAATTTCTAGAAGAANTCTATTATTTAAAAGGTGATGAATGAAAGGATCATTGACCAACATATCATGGTGGAATGCTTCGGGTCGAGTGCCTGGATATTTCTTACTCAGCCAATGCACATGATCTTCTACTTCCGCTGCAAGTGAAGTATTGATCGCATCTTTGACAATCACAAACCCGTTTTGATCGTAGTCTTCCTTTATATCTTCAAACATCTATCTACTCGACCCAGATCTTTCCATCTTTTCGAATGATCACAGATCTTTCATCCCAGCTAGCGACTGCTTCCCATCCAGAAGGTGTGATAACTATCTTTGGCGGCCAGGGTACGTCTTCGCAGGGCCTATTCATTAGATTTAATTCTTTAAGTGATGCTGTATATCGTTGATTCTTAAAATAGTAATTTCGTTGACGATAATAGACCTGCCTAAGGGCCCACCTGATCTGATCGATCTCGCTTTTCTTAAATTCAATTTTTTCCTGTCCGGGAGCTGTCTCCGTGAACTGCACCATCCCCCAAAGGTCGGGCATATGCATATAGATAAGGCCCTGAGGAGACCAGACCCAGTTGAACTCAGGAGAATCAGTTTTTACATATTGGTCTCCTTCGATCTCAACATCCCACTGAACACGGGAGAAGTTGACCTTCCACTGCTCACCCTCCTTAGGGTGAAAGTTTGGAGCACACTCTTCTAATGCCTTCCATGGTATTGCGATCTCAACACTCCAACCCTTATCCATATCGGATGGATCATTGAGCGTACCATCAATATTAACCTTTGTAATAAGTCCTGGAATATCCCAAGAGTCAACGGCAACTTTTTTTCCATCATGATACGGCTTAAGTAGTATAAGGTCCCACTCTGTTTCAAATGCATTGACCTCCAGTTCATAGTAATTATGCGTGTCTCCATCTGGATCTAAAAAGATCTCAAAATCATTGTCCTTAAATATCACAGCATCCCTGGCGGTCAGAGTTGCCCAAACATGAGGCTCTTCCATGGTAACCGCAAAATAGAAATAACTATCGTCCCATAGCATTTTAACTTTTGTATCATAGAATGGCTTAGGTTTTAGGCTTCCTTCAATATCAACAAATGACTCGGTCCAATCTACATTCTGCCAAGATGGGTCATTCACTTTACCATCGACAAGTATGGGAGATGTTGCTTTATAACACACATACGTTTTNGGTGAATATTCAATTTTTTGTTCGGGAAACTCATTACCCCAGAATCCCTGAGCATATGTAAATGAGAACAGACTAAAATAGAATAAGATCTTGTTAATGATTCGCATGGACATACTCCCGTTAGAGTGATCGATTATAACAATTCAATTTGATCAAAATATAAGATTAAAGGATAGAGTTTCTTTTAGACCTGGTCTAGCCCGATCAACTAATGATCTTATTTATTGAGTCTATTGCAATTTCAGACATAGCCCGATATCCCTCATGATTTGGATGGACACCGTCACCTGTGAATATTTCTTTTAACCCTCTACGCTCATCAACCATTGATGTAAAATAATCAACATAGTAGAGTCCATTTTCTTCTGTGTATTTTTTTATTGTTGTATTAATTGATTCAATAATCACAAAAGGTTTTGTCACACTTTTATTCCAGGGATATTCATAAACCGGGAGTATAGATGATAGGCCAACCTTTATTCCTTTACCAACTGCGAGCTCTGCCATTGAGAAAATATTATCCGTTATCATTTTTTCTGTTGAAGGGCCTGTATTACCTGCAATATCATTTGTGCCTGCAAGTATAATAGCCAGANAGGGTTTAAGATCAATGGCGTCAGGCTTAAAGCGGACTAACATCTGCGGGGTAGTCTGCCCACCAATACCTCTGTTGATAAATCTTGGGTCTGAAAAAAAAGCAGGGAAAAGACTACTCCATCCTTCTGTGATCGAGTCACCCATAAATACAATTCTTTTATTTTTATCTTCGGGCATAAGTAACTTTTTATTTTCGTGTTCATAAAATCCAAGCTGTGCCCAGTCATGGTTCTCTACCTGAGAAGCTGTCTGGCTAGTCTGATCGATTCTTATGTCATTCTCTATTGTCAAATCTATCTCCCTTATATTGTTCTAATATTTATTCATACATCAATTCATACAAGCTCTTTATCTGGAAACGCAATGTATCATTCGTACCACTAATTGTTTCACTCGGTGTAAACTCGANCTTCTTTATTTGACTTGGTAACATATCAAAGTAATTATCACTAAATACACCACCCCTATTAACACAATTTAAATGAACCTCATGCATATGGGTCTTCGCCTGAATTTCAATCAAATGTATACCCTTGATAATCTCATATTTCTCAGAAAATGCGGGTTTGTTTAGTTTTAAATCTTTAGGTCTAGAAAAATAATATTCGGACTCTGCTATGGACGTTTTATTTATTTCCAAGATTCCCTTGAACAAGACCTCTTCCCTATCATTGCCTCCAAGTAATTCTGTTTTATCAAACGATACCATCTTACTGGAAGAGTATGGAGAAACATCTACATGTTTTGAGGTCTCTTTTATTTTAGTCCCATCAAATAGAAAGAGGGAGGTGATTAACTCTCCAGACATAGAGTGTCCCTGATCATTTACTACAAAGACCTCAACCTGACCAGCACTTTCCGTGATAGAGACAAGAACCGGTGCAAAGAACTTTCTTGCTGCATAATGAAGAGCCTTCCAATTGCCATAGTAATCTAGACTTGACCAAGAGGGTCCAGGCCAACAATCATTTAACTGCCAATAAAGCGTTCCCATACAAAACGGCATACTCCTTCTGTGTACTTCAACAGCAGTCCTGATGGCCTTTGCCTGCATGATCTGACTAAGAGGAACGACCTTTGAAAGATCATTCGATCTAGTATAATACTCATCTATATATTTAAGAACATTTCCATTACCAAGCGAAGCCTTCTGGTGCCCTTTAATAACTTTAGAGGTTAAGGATAGATCTTCTTTTTTAGCAAACTTCTTAATCGTGTCCATCTCTGGAAAGGACTGCATACCATACTCAGACATAAACCGTCCAATGTTCTTTTCGAAGGCATCAAAGTCATCTCCTCCATGCCACACGCCCCAATAATGATTATCACCAGAACCATAAATCTGATCGGTTTCTGGTTGAGCAAGGTCATGACCAGGAGAGCTCGGCCAATACAATCGAGATGGGTCCACTCTTTCACAGACACTTGGTAATAACTCATGGAATAATTTCTTATAGTCATCCCAAACAGAGGCAGGCAGTTCTTCTTTCCAGCCCCAGCTCAGCCATCCTGAAGCGATCTCATTATTGCCACACCAAAGAATAATGCTTGGATGATCTTTTAATCTATTGACTTGATACTCGGCCTCTTTTTTTACCGAGTTTAAAAACATATCGTCAGCAGGATACATTGAACATGCAAACATAAAATCTTGCCACACAAGGATGCCCAACTCATCACAGATATCATAAAAATGGTCAGGCTCATAGATACCCCCACCCCACACCCTAAGGGTGTTCATGTTTGCTTTTACTGCGTCCCCAAGCAGCCTCTCATAATCTTCATGTGTCAATCTCGTTGTAAAAGAATCTGCCGGAATCCAGTTTGCACCTTTTGAAAAGATTGGTCGATTATTCACGTGAATCTCAAAAGATTCACCTTTTTCACCTTTTTCTCTTTTAATCAAAACATTTCGAAGCCCAATGCGCTTTATACGTTCTTCTTTATGCGTCTTAGAACTAACTGATATTTTAAATATATATAATGGCTGATC
>JGI26060J43896_10000149_pt1 | contig 24177 bp, 10 predicted proteins | sample MarorgKNORR_S2LV_6_FD_43896 | JGI IMG/M metagenome (IMG submission 43896) | reverse complement strand
CCTGATGGGTTAGACATGACTTCATTGATGATGACTAAAGTTTCGTTGGATACCCCTGTTGAGGGGTTTTGTCCTCCGGGAGTATTGAAGGTAGAGGGTTGCCAAGGGAGGGTGAAATCAGTTTGTCTAATCAAGGACTTATTTTCGCCGTGGTTTGCATCCCAATGCAGAACGTCGACGATTGTACCAGACTCATCTTTCAGACATAGATGATTAAAATCATTCCATAGTGTGGTGTCTCCAATGAATTCTACCAGTCGATATCCACCTGCTGCTATCGTCATGCCAGCATCAACCAGTGAATCATTCAATGCGGTCTCATTCCCGATTCCATCGATTAGCGTCCAACCGGTCAGGTCGATATCAATGGCCTCATTGTTGTACAATTCCAACCATTCACCTCCACTCGCGAACATGTTTCCATCTGCAGTGGAATTAGGTAGAACCTCATTAATCGAAATAGGGCTCGTAACCCCCGGCTCAATAATCAAATCGATGGTTGCTGCATTCGCTTCACTAGGTGTCGGGAATACTGCAGGCTGCATTGCCCCGCTGGAACCCTTTATCAGACTCATTCCAGAATGAGCCTTTGACCACGACACCTTCTCAGATATGGTTCCGTTAGGCCATTTCAAGAATAGTTCCTCTTGTCCATTGTTTAGTACACCATATGCGTTTGTGGAATTCACTGCGACGAGTGCATATTCATTGGCGCCAAGAGTCCAGGTATTGGAATCTGCAGCATCGAATCCAAGCATGTGGTTCTCATTCAGAGTGATGATATTACCAGCAGAATCCGTCAGATTCCATCCTGATACATCGAAAGGTGTATTTCCATTGTTGTAGACCTCGACCCATTCACCTCCGGGCCAAGATTCATTATCATAACTAGGCCAAGGATTTGGCATGACTTCCGAAATGATTAGGTCACTTGCAAAATAGCTTGGCGCTGTTGCACCACTGTTGTTAGAGCCAGGAGTTGGACCTGCTGTTGTAATCCAATCAGCATATGCATCTGCAGGGTCTTCCACATAAGATGCACCTGAGGAAGCAGAGGTCCAAGAAGCCTCATCTTGCTTAGAATTAGAACTATCAAACAATTCCAAAGTTTCAGCAGAATTAGTTAACCAAGAGGTAGAACTACCATTTCGGGCTAGGACCATGAAATCACCTGGTGCTATTGTCCAAGTAGCAGAGTTGCTAGAATTATAGTCGACGATACTAGCACTGTCAAACATAATTTGATTTCCATTCTTATTATTTGCATACCAACCTAAAATATCGATATTTGTGGTTCCAGTATTAGTTATTTCAAACCATTCTCCATTTGGCCAAGTGGCAGTATCAGCACCATTTGGATTGGGCATCGCTTCGTTAAGGCAAATATTTCCCGTACAGGGGCTTGCGCGTCCCGAAGTTGATTCAAATTCTTGTTTTTCCAATTCAGGAGTCGGAATAAATGCCAAAAAAGAAGACATTAGAAAAATCAATATAAGGCTGAAGGATTTGATTCGCGAAGTCATAACTACACACCTGTGGCACTAGTACCGGTCCACCGTCTAAGTCAATGGTCAAGAAGCATTCCCGTGCTTCTCTACTCAAATAAAGCCGAACGCATCGAATTTTTGAGCAAAAGTATAGAGCATTATCGGCACCAAAATTATTCCCATTCCATGGCTTCTACGTATTCCCATTCTAGGCGGCATCAATCCCATTACTACTCCAACGATTAACACTCCAATGCCTATCCAACCAGTCGATAAATATACTAGAATAGTGACGAAGATTATCACCGATAATACCATCGTCTGCAGGGGTATTACTTCGTGCAATTTTAACAATCCTTTAGCCACCTTAAACATCAAGGGTACAGCAATCAGCCCAGAGGCAATACAGACGACCAATAATCTGATGAAGTCAGCAGTCGGTTCTCCCTCAACCCACTTGTCTATCGGATACATCATTTTCAAGGCAAGAGTGGCGCCTGAACGAGAGCGGCCGATGATGTACAGGAATCCAAGAACCATCACAGTTACCGCTGTATTAACTGCTGATAGAATCGCGATAATTTCCAAATCTTGTTCCGAATTCTCATCTAAACCCATTTCTTCGCCAGCTGCTTCTGCTCGGGCGCGTTCGAGGATTTCTTCGTGGGTTAAAACGGGAAGCATTCCACTTTCAAAATCCATTCCATAGCCCTCTTTGCCTTGAACTTTAGCGACAACATTACGTCCACCCATTACCAAGACTGTGGCTTGTGCTGCTGTCATTCCCGGCAATACCCCCATACAACCACCAGCAACAGCGGACCAGAAACAGGGAACTAGGAGAGGTCCAGCAGGAGGCAAGTCCCAATCGTCTTTTTGAGGTGGTAATTCACTCGTTGTTGTGTAAATATCAATTAGATTAGCTACTCCGAATAATCCGGCCAAAGCCGGCAATAACAAACTAGCATTAGGCATCCCAACAGGTGAGCGAGCGGGGAGAGCGAATACCGCCCAGCCATACATTCCAGCGAGGAGGAAGAAACCAGTAGCGGCGAGGAAACCAGCAAAGCGAGAATCCTCTCCTAATTTACCACCAGACCATTTCCGCATCCAATTTGGCCAAGTTAGGCGGGTAGTTTCGGTAATCAAAAGCATGCTTGAAATAGCCAATAAAATCCATGGCAAATAATTCCTCATTTCTTGATACAAGCCCATTTCAGGGCCAAAAAGAATTCTTGCTACGACGATTAGTGGTATGCTGATAAGTAAACCGAGTTGTGAACCTCGGGCAGAATATGCTACCCCTTTTGCCGCATTTCCGGCAAGTAACATACGATGGCCTGGCAGTAGGGATAACGCGGTATCACCATCAGGTGCACCTATCAATGCTGAAGGAATATAATTTAGGAAAGTATGAACAGTTCCACATGCGACAATTAATGTGGCCACGGCCGATAATGGAATTCCCCACCCAACCATGGTGCCAGAAAGTGCAAGCAAAATCAAGGCTACATTATTAACGTGAAATCCAGGAATTAAACCGGTTAGAGAACCCATCAGAATACCGGCAAACATTGAGCCAAGTAACCATGCTAGATCTAATTCCCAAGACATGTAGTCACCTCAGGTTTCCGTTGGAGTAGATGCAGAATCATTTGGGTCTGAGCCTGCAAGGACTTCCGCAGCATCTTCATGCCCATCAGAATCGGAATCTGCGGCGTCGATATCGGTGTTGTAGACTTCTCTTTCTGACCAGTCTGAAAGACCATCCCCATCACTATCATCAGAACTTGTTCCTGATAAACAGAGGTAGGTACTTCGATTATCGATATCTTGCTTTTCTATTAAGCGTCCATACCAAGGTTGACTATGGTTCATNGCCTCAAGGTTTAGGCTGCCTAGGCCTTGAGTTTCAGCACAAATACGGTCATTGGTTTCTGGCCTTATCAACCATGTTTCACCTGATCCATTTGCTGGCATTAATTTCCCTTCGATAAAGACCATGTTATTCTCGGAATAACCCCAGGTTACAACATCGCTATCCCATGACATTGTGTCGGCGGGTAAGGCTTCACCTTGAAGTTCCCATTCCACTGCTACTAGGTTCATACTACCATATAGTGGATTCCAGTCAACAGTAACTACCATCTCCATTCTTTGTCCTTCCTCAATCCATTGGCTTCGTGAGGATGGAAAGTCAACATAGACGCTAACCTTGTCATCTCGCCATGATTGCGCATCTCTAACCGAAGCGCTGCTATCATCGGGTGCTAATGATCCAGCAAGATAGCCAGTGACATTCCATTGCTTTGCTGGATTATCTAAGTAAGATGAAGGGTGGGAAACAATTTCCACCAAGAGGTCTTCAACCCCAAGAATAGGTTCTGATGAAACATCCCCACCATCATCAAGACAAACATCATCTATGTTTGCTAACCAAACTAGTCTGCCAGTCCATAGTCCATCGACATCATTGAAGGCAGAGGCATTATTTTCGAGTAGCCTATCACCTGGAAGAATACATAATCGCTGATGAGATGCAGGGCCCTGTATCCACCAATCTTCATTTTCATCTTGAAATGGAGTGCCTTCAATTTGAACCAATTTATTCATCTCATAACCCCAAGTGTCTTTCTCTCCCCAATCAAGCACTGAAATACTTGGCATCACGGTATAATCGACCAAGATTTCGGGACCCTGTGTATACATGACGAATCTGAATTCGCGCTCTTCAAAGCGAATTTGACCAGTCACAGTTATTTTTGAGCCTGCTTCAATCCATGCCCCACTTGCACTGCTGATGAATAGACGAAGTTGGTGTTTTGAATTAGCATAATTAGGGTGGTCTGCAATATAGGCCGAAGTCCAAACGGTATCGGGGTGAATGGTCTTGGTGATGTATCCTTCAATTGAGATTGTTTCACCCAAGTATGGCTCAGGATCTTGACCAATTATTGCTAATGGCACACCTTCTGGTTGAGCGACATCGCTAGAATCCCATTGCAGGGCCCCATTTCCGAGTGATTGAATCCAAAAGCGCCCCTCCCATTGTCGTACATCTCCAACCGCAGATATTTTTGAGCCAATCGTAGGTAGTTCTCCAAATTTGAACCAACGCACTTCAGCAACACCACTATCATCTTGGAGGATGATGTCCAATCTCTCGGAACCATCTGAATATGGGTCCTCAACCCATGAAATCATGATGCCTTCAATCTTGACTACTTCATTTTCATGTTCGTGAATTTCGGCGATGGAAATAACATCAGGTTCACGGCTAACAGCATAGAAGTTTAGAGCTGCAACTAGTAATACTGAGAAGAAGAACATCGGCCATAATTTACCATCGGCACCAGAGAGAAATACCTTATTTTCAATAAGGCCTCCGGCTATCTCTTTGGGCTTGACCTTTTCCTCGACCTTGGCCTTCTCTTCATCACCCATCAGCAGCGGGTAATATGACATACCTATTGAATCATCGTCGCCGATAGGTGGGTTTGAAGGTGGCCAAGTTGGCCGCCAAAGCGGAGGGGATGTATTGAGGGACCGCGTAATCAGGGATGAAATTCACAAAGATATCCTTGTTCCTGCTCACATTGTCACTATCATTGACACAAGAGAAATTCAGAGACTGCGCTTCATTCAACAACTTTCTACTTGCTATTATGTTTTCCCAGCAGCAAATCATAGTCGATTTATCCATAGTCTTGGAGCGTACCATTTAGCAGGTAGATTAGCACGCCAATTGCAGGAGGTACACCCTGGTAGGTTGAGTGATGATGATTCAGAATTAGTACAAATTGCGGCTTTACTTCACGATATTGGCCATCCTCCCTATTCACACTTATTGGAAAACCCCGAGGTTTTTGCCACATTTCATAGCCATGAGAAGTGGGGGGGAATGATGCTTGAATCTACTAAAACAGAAGTTGGACAAGCAACGCGCGCAGTTTTGGGCGAAGCAAGATTTGGAAGATTGCTTGCTATTATGAATGGCGATTCACAATATGACGGTCAACAAATTGAACCTTTTCTAAAAGAGATGGTTTCCAGCCAATTAGATGTAGATAGAATGGATTATCTATTGCGTGATCAAGCAAATAGTGGTGCACAAATTGGTGGTTTCGATATAGATAGAGTCCTTCGAGCATTGAGAGTAGACGACGACGGGCACCTGTACATCATGAGTTGGGGCTTACCTGCAATAGAGGCATACTTGGTCTGCCGTTTCCATATGTATCAACAAGTTTACTTCCACAAGGTGAATTTACTAACCCAATCATACCTAACTAGAATGTTGGCACGTGCTAGAGTTTTGNATCAATTAGGCGAATTAGAATTGGATACCGGTTTGAAGGATATGCTGACGAATTCTAATTTGGATGTGCTGTCCTATAGTAGGTTGACTGATGCTGATGTTCAAGTGGCGATGACTCATTGGGCTGAGCATACGGATGGTGAGTTATCTGGCTTGGCTAGTAAGATGTTATCTCGAAGAGGATTCCACAAGTCCTTNCGTATTGATGGNATGACTGATGAGATGGCTCAAAAATTGGTTGAACCATTGTCGGCAATGCTAGAAGATGCTGGATTTATCCCTGCTGATGATTTGATTATTGCATCTATCTCCAAGCGTGGCTATCTACCATATAGTGAGGGAATATTGTTACCTGATGGTCGTGATGTTAGTGAGGCGAGCCCATTAATACGTTCTTTAATTGAGTTGGATAGTCGTGTTTTGGTATTTGTTCCGGAGCCGATTCGGGATGAGGCTGAATTGAAAGCGCGGGACATTGTCAGGCCAGTTCAGTCTCGACTTGATGTTTGAATTGACTTCAACATGAAAACCCAAACTTAGGAATCTGCAATGAGTCGTTCCATTTCCGCGCGACTGGGTAGTTGATTTTTGTCNCTTAAATTGAATTTTAGGTTAAAATCCGGCAGATTNATGCTTTTAGTGGGCCCGGCCGGATTTGAACCGACGACCACCCGGTTATGAGCCGGGGGCTCAAACCAAACTAAGCTACAGGCCCTCTTGACCCCAAGGCGCGAGCATCACATCAACAAACATTACGCTTGAGATATCTGGAAAATAANACAATATAGGNAGCCATTCGTCAACGCTTTCACCCATAATGGTTATGAGTGAGNCGCGGGTCGAAAACACTACGGTGAACAGAATGAGGAAGCATACCCCCCTGATGGTGATGATGCTCTACCTAGGCTCGATGATGGTGGCTATGGCTCCATTACCTGTTGTAGATGCACAATCCCCGACCCCGATGATAACCCTTACTTGCAACTCGCTGACTATCGAAATCGATGTCGCACCAGGTAAAGACCGCAGTGGTTCAACCATGTGTTCTATCCAGAACCCAACTGCTTATGATGAGCAAGTCAGAGTAGATATTATCTCAACTCCAGGTATCGCAGTTGCTGCTCCTGGTTCTTTGGCAATTGGTGCTGGAAGGAGTGCGGATTTCCCAATTGGAATTCTAGCCCCTTCGAAGGCAGAAATGAAGGACCACAGTGTGACTGTTAGAGCCTCAGTGACTCATATCAACGGAGTGAGTAGCCCACAAAACTCCGAGCAGTCAACAAACATGATTGTTTCAATCAAGCAGTTCGCAATGATGCAAATAGTTGCTCAAAACTCTTTCACTCAACTCAAGCAAAAGGTTGACTACACCTTTGTATTCGATGTCTACAACCATGGAAACTTCGAGGACAAATTCCGTTTTGCAGTCCCCGACCAAGATGAAGATGACACCTTAAAGGACAAGGGATTCCAAGTCACTCTACCTGCGGTCAGTATGGTAATGCCAGCAACTGATACACCGGTCAAGGTGAAAGTCAACATCCGCACTCCAAAGATTCAAGGATGGACAGATGAGTACTACCAGTTGCAATTCGTGTCTGTGAGTGATTTCGCTTGCAAAGAAGATATTTTAATGTGCTTCTTGAATGGTGAATCTCAGATAATCACAATTTATGTCCGTGGTGTCTACCTTCCCGGTTTTGAAATAATTCCAACTCTCTCAATGATTGCACTAGCGGCTGCTGTGATAGGTAGGCGCTATCTCAACACTGATGAAGAAGAAGAATCCTCAATGGGATTCTTCTGAACCGCAAAAAATGCTCTCGGCTAATTTGCAGTGCTTTGCACACTAAAAGCCAAAGCCTTGATGAGGCATAGAGAACACGCTGAAGATAGGTGAAGGTAAATGGCAGGTCTACTAGATAAAGCCAAGGACGTCGCAAAGGACGAAGGCCAAGAGGGTGTTCTACTCGGTTTAGCCCCCGAAGATGAAAAACAATTCAAAGAAACTGGTAGTCTATTGAAGACTGCCACATTAGTGGATAAAGGTGGAAGCGCTTCTAAAGATAAAACTCCAAAGGAAAAACCTGCCTCTAAGTCTTCAGTTCCGAGCGCAGGAAATGACACTAATGCCAAGATTGGTTTTATTTCAGGTTCTATTTCTCTCGTTCTAGCAGTTTATTTTGTCTGGGACTTGGCCAACTGGGAAGGAATCATACCATTCGGATTGCTATTACTTGCGTGGGGTTTAACTTCATGGGGTTTCAAACAACAGAAAGGTGAATGGAATAAGAATACAATTGTGGCGGTCGGCATTACTTTCTTGGTGATAACAGCGATTCCATATTTTGCTGCATTTTCATGGGAAGGCGGAAATGTTCGCGCCTCCCTATTTGAGATAGATGAGGCCGATGACATGCTGACTTTCACTCTTTACAATACCGCTGGCGACGACGCTACTGCGAGTATCAGTGTCAAGGGAGAGGAAGTATGGACAAAGGATGGAATTGAAGCCAATAATGAGGGCATCTCAACAGTTAAAGTTCCATTAGCGGATATTTATCAAGGAAGTAGTATTGATGCAAGTGGCCATTCATCCTTGACTTATACCCTGAGTATCAGTGCTGGAACGTATTCATGGGAGGGGGAAATAACTCCCGATCTTCTTGACAGAACTATCACTGCGGTTGGTGCAGATATGCTGCCGGTAACCGAACAAGATGAAAGTGGAAATACTGGCACTTCGGGACATACCGATACTAATCATCTTGGCATTCAAATGAAGTTAGGGCTTGGTAAAGAAGACTCGAATTTGGAACGTTCATCAAACCCGGAGGAAGGGGAATGGGATGCATATATTCAAGAAATTTCAACTGATTATACTTTTACAATAGCGATTAGCAAAGACGGCTCAGAAGTGTGGAATGGTGGAACTTCATTCTCTGTTAATGGCGATTCTATGACCTCTTCTAAAGGCTCAAATGCCATTGCTTATGGTTGGCTTGACTTAGAATTAAATGGAATGGAAACAAAGGAAGATATCAATGGCCAAGAGGTTTATTACATCCCTCGAAGTGATTTTTATGATGGTGATGGGTGCTACAAGACAACTATCACGATAACTCATATCGTACCTGGGGGAGATTCATTCGATACATTCTCCTCTACCAATGGTTTCGAATACTTCTGGGAAGAAAATGAGAATAGAAGTGATGAAGAGGATTACAAAACAGCCGTAAAATGCTGATTAACTATCTTCATCCTCAACTTCCTCTTCGGATTCTGCTGTTTCTGTTTCCTCTGTTTCTTCAGTTTCCTGTAAGGACTCCGTTGATTCTTCCTCCACTTCTCCTCCTTTCTTGGTGAAAGCAAGTAGGGCTCCTATTCCTACGATAATAGCCGCCATTAGCCATATGGCCATATTTGTTCCTGAATCAACAGGTGCAATCCATTTCATGCTGCTACTATTGGCAGAACCTTGCTCTGTTAGCACAAGATTCTCAAAACCCTCGAAGGCAGATGGAATGAGTGGTGAACAAGTTATGGATTCCTCGCCTGATGAATATTGGGTCCATGTGAATTGAACTGTTGTTGTAGATTGCGCTCCCGCTTCAACTGAGATGTAAATTGGCAAGGTACTGACATCAACACCACTTGAATCTGTACAAGTTAATGCGATGGTTGCTGCTGCTCCATCATTCTTCACCTTCGCAGTTACGCCAACAGAATCGCCAACATTTGCATCACTCTCGTCGTCTATTTCAACTGACATAACACTAATCATTGGTAAATCAAGGGGCAAAGTAATATCATCACTTCCAAGTAATCCCAAAGGACCAGTGAAGTCCCCCCATCCAGAAGCCCTGTTGAAACTAATGTTCTCAATTCTTGCCGACTCATTGTGCACCTCACCTGATGAATCCATCCATTGGATAATTCTGCTAGGTAGCGTATACATTCCATTTGAATCAGTGGTTACAGTTTTACTTTCATTCCAATAACCTAATTCAACTAATTGAATAAGAACACCAGGTAGAGGTGTGGTTACTTTTTGCCCAATCCTTTCAATTATCCATCTATCAGTATTACCTCCAGAACCAGTTGTTGTTGCATCCCAATTGACTTCTGCTCCAGGAAGTCTTTTGATATCTTCATCATCAATACTGCCATTTAGGTTTGAATCTATCAAGGTAATTATCCCAGAGTCTGAAAGGTCAATTGGTTCAAAGGACTGCATAGTAGTTTGGTTTAATGTGCATGTTCCAAAGCACACAAGATCAACATCACTGATGGATGATTGGCTGCTCAAAAGACTTCCACCTTCCATGATATTCAAACTCCAAGTTGCTACTGCACCGGCTTTGAGCCCTGTATACTGGAGGCTTCTGATATCCTCAACACTGCTTCCTGTGCCTGATTCAACGATATCAACTTCAGTGATTTTTACGGCTAACCAACCTGCTGCTGAGAGATTGATTGAGACTTCAGTCTCACCCTGTGCTAAATTTGTTGTGAATTGTGCATCCTCGCCGCTCTGACTCGTTAATTCAGAGCCTGTGAATCCTGCTTTCAGGTTGTTTTCAACTAAAGAATCCTTGAATGTGAACTTGATTGACACATCTCCTCCAGTCCCTTGGAGTGGTATCTTTATTTGGGCGCTTATATCATCCATCGCTAACCAGTCCATCTGTTCTTGGGCGTTAAGAATACTAGAATCGATTACCAAATTCCCACCATTTGAAACGGTAATACTTGATGAAGTAGCAATATCAGTGTTTGAATCTATTGTTAAAGTGGCTCCTGACGCAATAGTAACGCTGCCATTTAAAGTGAGAGATGAGCTCCATGATTCATCAGAAGTGATGGTGATAGTTGAGCCATCGGTAGGAGCATCTGCAAGGCTTGGTGAGGCACTCATTAGGAGTAAAATCAGGACACAAATTATGCTGTTTCGGCTGCGCATGGAATCTGACGGGCGCTCATCATCAAAAAACAAATTGCCTGATTGACTGATAAATATTCAGTATGGGACGTCTTTCCAGCCGAGCCGGTAGCCAATCTGATTGAACATTCTATGTAGAAAAGGTGTCATGATGATTATGATAAACATTGCAATNAGATTGTCTGGATCTCCAATCGCTGAGCCTTGTAGAAAAATGGTTCCAAAGGCAAAGGTTGCAATTGCAAAAGGCAAGGTGTCGAGAAGTGGCGCTTTACTGCTGACATCGCCTTCTCTCTTCATCCCTCTACGGCGTTTGATGTAGGAACCTGTACTATCGCCGATTAGAGATGAAAGACCTAGCATTGAACCAACGAAGAATGCAGTTGCCATACTCCCGCCCATCCAGAACCAATCTTCAGGGCCAATCCCGTACATTAAGTCAATAAATGGCGCCGAGTCAGTACCATTTCCTGAGAATAGTTTCACCATCAACATGGCTTGTAGTCCACTGGTCAGTGCACCTCCAATCAAGCCATTCCAAGTTTTTCCATCACCAAGAACTCTATTCCCGTCCTGATGAATTTTACCCCCGTCAATAGGCCAAGGTCCATAGCCAGTCTTTGGGAACCATTTGCCCCACATCATTGCCCATGTATTGACCAAGAACCCTGGGAGATAGAGCCATAGCACTGTTAGTACCAAAAGCCCGATGTAAATGCTTCCCACATCACCCTCCATACAATGACCTGTGCGCATTAGGCTGTTCAATATACCGGAAGTTCTCATCTCAATGATTATTGCCTAAGGTTATTGTGAGCAAATCATGTCGAGACAGAATGACCTAGTCATCCTGATTATTGGTGGCGGCGGCAGGGAGCATGCGTTGGCTATGGCATTGGTCGCCTCGCCAATTGTATCAGCAGTACATGTCAGTCCAGGGAATGCTGGTACAGCAATGATTGCAACAAATCATCCAGAGATTGCTTCCGATGTTGAATCAATGACTCAACTCGCAGTTGATTTATCGGCATCTTTGGTAGTTGTTGGCCCAGAGGGGCCGCTAGTTGAAGGATTAGCAGACCTACTTCGTAGCAAAGGCATCCCCTGTTTTGGACCGGATTCAAAAAATGCAATGCTGGAAGGGAGCAAATTAGTGGCTAAGAATGTGATGAAAGAGAATGGCGTACCAACTGCGGATTTCCAAATAATTTCCGAGAAAAGTCAAATCGATGCTGCACTGGATGATTTTTCAGGCAATCCATGGGTGGTCAAAAGAGACGTACTCGCAGGTGGTAAAGGAGTGGTTGTCACTGAAGATAGAGAGCAGGCAACTAATGCAATACTCGAAGCCATTGAAATTGACGGCAAGGTCTTACTTGAAGCATTCTTGCCAGGCGAAGAAGCAAGCATGCTAGTGTTGATGGATGAATCCGCATTTGTTTGCCTTCCGGCAAGTCAAGATCACAAGCGATTACATGAAGGGGATAGTGGCCCAAATACCGGTGGAATGGGGGCCTATGCACCTGCTCCAGTGGTTGATGATGAGGTTAAATCAAAAACGATTGAACGAATTGTCAAACCCATGCATAAGTATCTAAAATCCACTAAAATGCCATATCGCGGAGTGCTATATGTCGGTTTAATGATAGATGAAAATAATGACCCATATGTGGTTGAATACAATGTTCGATTCGGAGACCCAGAGTGTCAAATAACTCTTCCCTTAATTGATTCTGATTTGGCTTCTCATCTGTTAGCAGTAGCAGAAGGTCGTTTGGAGGATGAACAAATTTCATTCCTCGATTGCCATTGCTTAACGGTAGTTTTAGCGGCAAGTGGATACCCCTTTTCTCCTGAAAAAGGAGGCTTTATTTCGCTTCCAAGTTCACGTGAAGGGAAACCTCAGAATGAACTAGCAGCCTGGGTTAATCATGCCGGAACTTCACTTCAGGGTGGCCAATTAATCGCCACCGGTGGCAGGGTCCTCTCAGCCACTGGCATGGGTCGAAACTTGAAGCAGGCAGCACAGGCTGCCTATCGTTTGATGGAGGGAATTGAATTGGCAGAATCCCAATATCGTCTTGATATCGGCTGGAGGGCCCTTTGAACGGCTCCTTCAAGAACCTGATTATTGATAAAGGAAATATCTTCTATTCGTCATACTGCGCCGCATCTCGGGATGTGATTAAACAGCAACCACTAAAAAGACCCTATAAGTGGCGAGGGCGCTTCAGCCTTACGGCTGTAGAAAACGAGAGAGATGGTCCCAAATGGAGAACATAGAAAACGAAGAAAAAAATGGACCAGCACTTACCTTGGGATGGCTAATCGCCCCCCTTGCTGTGCTGTTGTCCTTTGCAACAAGCCAGGCCTTTGGTCTGGATTTTATGACCGCAGAGTCGGGAATGGTTTTTGGCGCACTTATCGCCGCTGCTATTCTGGCAACCGTACCCCGTGCACTACGGGATTCCGGCAAAACTCAGATGTCTTCTTCTATGCTCTCTCTCGCATTCCTAGGAGTCATCTTGGTCTTGACTTGGATACTCGCTAATTTCACCCCTGCTGGTTCACTCACAGCTTTGTTATTCCTTTTGCTTGCAGTGGGAGGGCATATTTTCGATATCCGGGGTAGGCACGAAGAGCAAACTATCCTCACTTTCGTCATCATCGGTTTCATGGTAGCATTGGTAATTGCTGGTGGAGCAGATACATGGGCTGGGGCATCACAGGATTTGATTAACAACAATCCATCTGATAGCATCCAAGATGGGTTAATCAATGATGCTGATAATCCTGCAGATGGTTGGGATGAGAGTTATCTAAACGAACACCGCGAAGCAACTGGATTCCTGTTCTTCAGCGCATGGACAGTTTCTTTTCTCTTAGGCGCTGTTATTGCAACCTTGCAAAGAGGCGTCTTATTCCCAGCGGGCGTTGGTCGCTGGTGGTCATTCATGCCAAGCAGAGAAGGCCGAAAGCCAAATGCTTCGGAATGGACAATGATTGCAGTTATGGGTTCATGGGCTTTGGCTCATCTAGCAACGCTCTATCATTTCGCAAGTAGTGACATGATTACAAGGCTAGAATTGACAGTCATGAACGAATCCTATTCCCATATGTCATATTGGTGGGCATTCTTTACAGGAGTTGTAATCATGTTCATTGGCTTCTGTGTCTCAGAACGCTGGTTCACTCGAGCCATGTTGGTTGGAGTATCTTGGATTCTCTATACCGTTGGTGGATGGCAAGAAGTCGGATGGATACAAGCAGAAATGCTAGAAGGAACCCAAGGATTGTTTATCTGGGCTGGAATCACCTTCTTCATATTCGTCGGTGTATTCTACATCGCTGGCCATGATAAATGGGGCGGCTGGGATAATAGGGGAATTACTGATCCAAGCAAGGCCCGCCAATGGTGGCAGGATAATTGGGCAGTTTGTCTGACTTTTGCAGCATTTGTAGTTGCATTAGTAGTTCGTACTACTTGGAATATCATTCCAGCAATGGCTGCATCTGGTACCCTTGGATGGGATATGACAGGTGGGTCTGATCCTTGGTACATGAAGCGAGCCGTGGATTATATTTTGGCACAACATGCACATTTCATCTTTGATGCAGACCGCGCTTACCCAATCGGTGGGATCAATCCAAGACCCCCACTATTCGCTTGGAGCCTTGCTCTTGGTGGAATGATGATAGCACCATTTGTCGGAGTTGCTCCAAGTGAAGCAGTATGGTGGTCCGTTGCAGGACTTCCAGCACTCTATGGTGCCTTGACAGTCTTCCCACTGGCAGCCATCGCTAGAAATCAAATCGGCAAGGGCGCTGGAGTTATTTCTGCTTGGTTGATAGCATTGATGCCTGGGCACGTTAGCCACAGTACTTTCGCTTTGGCTGACCACGATGCCTTTGTGTTGCTATTCCTATCTCTGGGAATGCATTACTATCTGAAAGCGGTTCAACACGGTGGTAGCGAACGGATGGTTAAGACCATTTCATGGAGACCATCACACCTCTTTGAAGGGATGAAGGCTGTTTGTAAGGCTAAGCCTACTGCTGTGGGTTACTCAATTCTTGCTGGAATGGCAATCGCAACAGTTGCACTCGGCTGGAAAGGATTCGTTTACGGCCCTGCAATCATCTTCGGAGCATTTGCTCTACAATTACTGCTGAATCTATTCCGTCGGCGTGATAGTACAATTCTTGCGACTCTGAACATCATCATGCTCAGCATTGTGTTCTTAGTTCCAATGCCTTTCTATGCACATCCGCAACTTGGATTAGTTTGGGATGCAAGCGGTTTCCAACCGATGTTCTACATCTTTGGTTTCACTCTACTGGCAGCATTTGTTGTAGTTGCATTCCGTGATAAACCATGGTTGATGGTATTTGGAACAGGAACTGCAATGGTTCTCGGAGTTTTAGCAGTATTAGCAGTACTTCAATTCGTTCTCAATGTCTACAATGGTTGGGACGTTCTATTCACTGGCGGTTATTACTTCAGCAAGAACAAGATATTCGGAACCATTGCTGAAGCACAGGCTCCAAGCCGTGGCACAATCTTTGCCTCCTTTGGGCCGCTTGTATTCATAGCAGCATTAGCAGCTGGAACATGGGCTCTTTGGCAAGGAGTACGACATAAGAAACAGACTCACCTCGTTCTATCAGTGTGGGTACTTCTCGGTGCCTATATGGCTTGGCAAGCAGGTCGTTTTATCTTCAATGCAACCCCCGCAATGTCAGTCCTCGGTTCTTGGGCAATCGTCGGAGTATGGAAGGGCAGTGGGGCAGGAAATGTCACCAAGGAATGGCGCCGAATCGGTATCCGTACCCCNGGGGATAGATTCACTTCTGCACGAAAGGCAGTATGGCGCACTCCGGCTTTCAGTGCTCTCGGTTTAGTCATGGTAATGCTTATGTCTCAACATGCGACATATGGAGTGGATGCAGGAATTCCTCGAGGCAGCGATGCCAAAGACGATGTCGACTCAACAATTTTCCACATCACTCCCGACATGTTCCGATTTGACATCTGGGATTTCTCTGTGATGGATAATACACCTTACGAGGATGGCTCGTCATGGTACATGGGGGCTTTTGGACCGGGATTCAATGGATGGGGTTGGAATACAGCCTATGATTGGCTGGCAAATCAAGATTTGACTCATGATGAATCTACTAAACAAAGTTGTGAAGCAGATGATGTTGAAGGAACTTGGAATGAAAAGGATGACGTTTGCCATCAGAAGTTTGGAGACCGCCCCGCATTCGTGTCATGGTGGGATTATGGATTCCAAGCCTTATCTCAAGGTCAACATCCATCTGTATCAGACAATTTCCAATCTGGAATCCCTGCAACTGGTAACATGCTGTTATCCCGTTCACAAGAGGACTTGGTTGGGTTGTTTATCTGGCAATTAACAGAAGGAGACCTTGCATACACTAGTATGAATACAGGTGAATATGAATTATCAGTACCATTCAACAGAATACTGGGCAACCATCTAACCGACACTGAACTCAAGGAATTCATTTTCATTCAAACTGAAATGAGTTCTGCCGATGCTAAGCAGCGTACGTTTACCGTTGAATCTTATAATTCAGACATAGTTTTGGCGAAGGGCGGCGTTATGGTTGATGGGATTCTAGATGAATCTGCCAACGGAGGAGCACCTGCATGGCGAATCTACGATGGTGTCGACGCCATTATCTGTGAAGCACCAAGCAATTGTGTAGGTGAGGATTTTGCTTCTGAAGAACAAGCAAGCCTGAGGTTTAGCCAAAAGACTGTCAAAGATGAAGAGACAGTCGTTGACACAACTCACCACATCATTGGAGATTATTGGTATACCAATGACCTAATCGAGGAATTCGATGATATCGCTTCCAATCTACACAGAAAGAACACACGCTTGGCATTGAGCAGAAACTTGCTAACATCTGCGTTAGATAGCGAGGAGATAAATGCCTTGTATAGTGATTTGATGAGTCTTGATATCTATGATGTCGCCGATAGCGAAGGCAAGCCAGGCGAAACCTTCCGGAGGAATCACGAAATCAGATACTTTGCAGTCGATAACAGACTATACCCAATTGGTGGACGCTATAATGAAGATTCACGCTATAATTATGGCAACCCAACAGGAATTTTCCATGCACCGACTACCTTAGGAGGTCAAGATGTGGACACCTTCCTTTCCACCACCTATGAAACTGTTCGTGGTGGATATGATGAGGAGATGTCCTCCGAAAAATACGAAGAGGCATATTTACAGGATGTCTTGAATCAACAACAGCAAGGAGCGGATTATGAACCCCTAACTTTGAATGATATTCGCGTTGACCATACATCAGCATTCTTTGATACAATGATCGCTCGAGTCTATGTCGGATATGGCGCATCAACTCTGGGACTTGATGTGGGTTCAGCCAACCCACAACCTGGCCAGCACTTCGGTGTATCAGGTACACCTAACTCGATGATGCAGGCTGCACCACCACTACCTGCAGCGATGATGAATCACTTCGTTATATCAAACTGGTATGGTTCTGGATTAGGAGATGAAACTACTTTCCCAGAAGATACCGCAGACCAGAGAAGTATTCGTTATGCAAATACTGCAGTAAAGATTCTGAAATATTATTCAGGAACTGAAGTTTGTGGCCAAGTAAAGATGTCTCATGGAGTTGGGATGAACAACACCAGAGTCCTTGTTGAACGCGATGCATTTAGCGGGGAACATGAATCTGATATGGACAATAACACTTACTGGATTCCTATCGCCGCTGTTGATGCTGATGAAAATGGAGAGTATTGTGTTACTGTACCAGCAGGGCATATCCGTTTCAGTGCATATTTGGGCGATAATAATCCAATTGTAGATAGAGATGTGATTCGCAAGGGTGATTATCAAGAAACAATTGCAGATTTCACAACTTTGTTGAATGAGGATAGAGCGACCAACCCAATCACAGGGCTTCTTGGCGGGGTCTCAAACATGACTTGGTTGAATGAGGTTCACCTGAACGTCAGTGGCGAGGAAGGCCATTCTGGTGAGCGCTATACTGAATCAATCGATATGGTCATCGAAACTTCAGGAGTCAGCGGAACAGTCTCATGGGCTGGCCACGAATCATTTGAGGGCGAACCACTTATTGACGCACTCTTCTATCTACGTAGTATATGGTCCAATACTGAAAACTATTCAGTAGTCACAACCAATGGTTCTTTCACTAGCGATGAGTCAAGAATTGTAGGACCTGGCCAAGGAGAAATCACTTTTACAGAAATCGGTGAATTCACTCCTTCCTCCAACAGTGAAACAACCTTTGTCAAGAACTTCACTGGAGAATATACTCGTAATATTGGAACTGATCAGACTTACACGGGTGATGGAACATGGGTTGGTGCTGGAATAATCAAAGCTAATCCCGAAGATATCGCCGACAATAGTACGTTAGGTATACGCGATTGTGAAGATGATAATGGTACATTTAGACTTAATTTGACCGAGGGTTGGCAAATTTGTTTGCAAACAGCAGGAGGTCCAGGTGAAGCATCAACTTACCTCTTTGATGGAATATTAAATGCTAGTGGACGTATGACTGCAAACACAACAACAGCATTTACTGGGCAACTAGTGAATGCTACTTTTGAGGGAACCGGAAGCTTTAGTGGAATTGGAACAATCAATGGAACTGGAACCTTTATCGGAATTGGAACCTTTTCGGGCCCAATTGTTGAACCTGGTTCATTCTATCTTTCAGGGTTAACTCCTGGGACATACAATATGATACGACAGTTGGAGAATGGCAAGGAAGTTCTTCTACCACAGCCTGTGGAGGTTGAAATCAATGCTAAATACGGACTTAAGTTAACAATGCCAGGCAGTTTATTCTCTGACACAATGTACGACATGAATGGAGATTTATTCGCTAACAACAGTTTTGAATTAATCGAAACTATCAATGGTACAGATGTGGTGGAGATTATCAACACCGATGAGAATGGTACTTTCTCATATGGTCCACTTTCTAAGGGTGAATATTACTACAGATTTGACCTTGATGGCGATGGTTGGTATGAATTGAATTCAACACTATTTGTTTTTGATGAGAGTGAAGAATTGGATATTAACATGCAGATACCAATCCACTTGGATGTAAACTTCTCAATATCAGAGATAGCGTTCGATGAATTAGGTACTGCTGATCCTGACTGGGATAATAGGAATAGAGTTGTCACCATTGCTTCAAAGTATGATGATTACCCCGAATTTAATGCTACTTCAGATGAGAATGGATTTATCGAGCTTGAATTACCAAGAGGTCATTGGATAATTTCTGATAATAATCATGAATCATATATGTTATGGTTCGACTTCGAATTATTGGAAGATAAAGTTAGCCTTGGTGAACAGAACTACATCTACGCAGTCAATGTTTCAGGAGAAGTTGTTGCAGCTGATGATTATGATGTTTACATAGCTAATCCAAGTCTTGGGCACCCATTCAATAAGGTGCCTCAAGTTAACGTAACTATGAGAAGTGGAAATCTTGTGCGCTATGATGTAACTGATGAGAATGGGACATTCGAAGCCCGTTTGCCAGCAGGCATGGAATTCAGCATAACAACAATCTCACCGCGAAAGGTTTCAACCGCAAGCATTTTGATAAACGTAAGTTCAGAGACTAATTATTCAGACAAAACTGCTTCAGGTGGTTTCCTCAACCTTTCTATGGAACCTTCACTTTCTCGTACAGGTCAACTTTTCATCTTTGAGGACGCACTTTGGGATGATTCATTACCAGGGTGGAAACCTGCCGAAATAACTACTACGAACAATGTTTCAGGTGTCGTTTGGTCCTCATTCACTAGGGCTTCAGGTGATTTCGAATTCTTCCTGCCAGTTGGAAATTACACAGTCGATGTGTTATTGGAAGAACTAAAGGTCAATACTTCACATATTGAAGTAAGCGCTATTCCTGGTGTGGGATCGGAGTGGTCTCTCAATGGCAGCCCCGATTATACTGATGTGCAGTTGAAACTCTTCCTTGCTGATAATGGAGATGGTATATTTGAGAACGGTACCGCAGTCAATGTCATCCTAACTTTAGTTCCACAATTGGTTGGCCATGGAGATGAATTAAATGTGACACTCGATAAATACCTTGTGTCTGGACAGACAGGTGTATTGAATCTAAGTCTTGAGCCCGGAGTTTATGATATTAGAATTGAACAGCAGAACATAACAGATTCTGCAAACCGAACTAATTACCAAACATTGACTTCAGTACCATTCAATACATTAGAGGTGCCGCTTGGAGAGATGGATGAACCATATCTTATTCCTCTCGAGCCTCAATGGTTGCTCACCGCTCAAGTGATGAACGGCGCTGACTCACTAGACAATGTGACCATTTGGTTGCATAGCGAAGACGGAGTCAGCTTTGAGAAAGTAGATGCGGACGAAAATGGAAATATTGCAGCCTATATCCCAGCCGGAAACTGGACTGCGGTATTGCCTCAGGAATCAAGAGGCAATATGACATTGGAAATGCAGGAATCAATTATTATTTCCGAAGCAACAGCAAATTCAAACTTAACTTGGAATGCTATCGCATCTACAAATGTCTCAATTCACCTCAGTGAAGCGGAAACTGGAGATAACCTATCTGGATTCACGATAACTGCAGTCAGTAAAGATGGCTTGAGAAACGTTAGCATTGGCCCTACTGATATTGGAGGAAATGCCACTGGAACATTGGTAACAGGCGAATGGACCTACTTCCTCAACAGAAGCGGGTTGAATGACCGTTGGACTATTGATGAAGACATATACAGTGTTAGTGTTGATGTTAGCGATGCTGGTGGAAACTTGACTTTGGTTGAGATGGAGGCAGACAAGACTGTGTTGATTGGAGGAAAGATTTTCTGGGATTTGGATGGAAATGGCATCCAGAATAACCATGAAGGAATCTACAATGTTTCAGTACACATCGATAGCGCGGACTTCGAATCTAATTTGACTACTGATGAAGATGGAGTCTGGAAGTTATTTGCACCAATTCTAACAAATTACAGTGTCACTGCAAGCAAGGTTGGATTCGAAGCCAAATCCTACGATGAATATGATGTCAATAGAAGCCATGAATCATTTGATTTAGCATTAGATGCAGGAAATGTTTCGGTATCAGGAAACGTCACTCACCTATTAGATGANATTTCAGTTCTAAATGCCACCTCTCTCAAATTATATCCTGTCGTAGGATTGGATAGAGATGTGGTAGTTGCAACTACTAGTTTAGATGGCAGCACCCTATCTTGGGATGCCAACGTAACTCCTGGAAAGTGGGTTGTTTGGGCTGCTCATGAAGGTGCAAACGATGATGACTTTTCGGTTGCCATTGGCTTGTTAGATGCTACAGTTTCTGACGGTGGTACTCTTGAGCTACAAATGAGCACTGGTGGATGGCTACCAGTTTCCAGTGAGTGGACTGATTTCGCTCTTCAGAAGCACCACCTTGGTGAGATTGCTGTTACAGATGCTCCAATCAATGGAAGTATCGAATTGGTTATAGATTTGGGAGAAGGCATGGAATTTGATTTACCTGTAGATAGTAATGGAGCAATGAACCTCCTTCTGCCTGTAGGCGCAATTTCCTTTTCAGTGGAGTTCACAACTATTGAGATGGGTATGGAGATGAATTATTCTGGCGGAGTTAGTTCACAAGTGGTTGGAGGAGTTACTCAATCAGAAGCAAAGATCATTGTTTCAAGGCCTGCACGCCACGACATCTCCTTTGAAGTGACCAGCATCGTTGCTGGTGATGCTACCGATGTTTCTGATGATAATAAAACTATGACTGCGATTCTAGTGGACGCAACTGATGATGACCTAGCAAAGTTCGAAGATATTATCATCACTGCCAAGGTCTCCTATGCTGGCAATCAAGCTGAAGAAATATTCACTTTGGGAGGTGATTCTGGGATATTACATGATTCTGAGGATTGGAATGTTACCTTCCTGAACCAAAGTAGTGGTAAGTTCGAGCAATCAAAGACTGTAGAACTTGGCCTTGGAGAAAATGCATCATCCGGTGCAACAATGGATGCTGAATTCACCTTCAAGTTGCAGTTGCCTAGCCAAGATATTGCTCGTTCTTATTCAGAGGGACATCCAATTGGAGTTAGTTTCGAGGCAGGTACAACGATAGCAGGAGAGTTGGGACTACACATTATGGTGCCCCAAATTCATAGCATCAGGCTAGATTCTGCACCAACATTAGTTGGAGTTGGCCCAGGAGGAGAAGCTCCTATCGACCTTATTATGACAAACTTAGGAAATGGTGAAGATACCGCTTCCTTCAATGTAAGTTCAAACCTACCAGCAAATTGGTCATTAACACCCTCCAGTGCATCGATGATTTTGAGTTCAACTCAGGAGCGCACTCAATCCTTTACTATCCACGCACCTGCAGACGCAGATGTTGGTGATTATACTATTTGGATTAGCATGGAAGATGGAAGTGGTGAGGAATTCATCGATGAGAACAACGAAACCTTCAATGAATTGGAGATTAAAGTTAGCATTGCAAGGGCGGACCTGAGTATTGAAGCATTTTACAATGAAGGTAAGGCGGTGTATCAAGGACCGACTACTTTCGTAGTTGCTATCAAGAATGGTGGTACACTGGATGCCAATGGAGTAGATGTCACAGTTGATGCGACAGGCTTACAGGAGGACCTAATCAACAAGGTCGCAGGAACAGCAAAGGTGGATATTCCTGCGGGTGAAACTGTTTCAACTACAGTTGTAGTGGACTTGACAAATGCAACCCTTCAGAAGATTATATTGACTGCAACCGCACATACCACAGTAGAATCTGTTGATGGTGGAGATACTGCGACTCTTGACGGAGAGTTCGAACCAGTTGCTAAAGCACCTGACGAACCAAACTCATGGCTACCATGGATAATCGTTTCAATTATTTTGCTTGGTCTATACGTCGGTTTCAAGGCGATGGCCGCAAGGCGCGGGTCAAAATTCTGATTTCTAATAATTCAGGAATCAATTTGAACCAACTCAGTTTTGGGATGAGTTCATGAATCCCCGTTACCCCCAGTATCAACAGGGATGATTGAGATGTCTGAAAATCTAGAACATCTTGATTTCATTCCTGAACCGAATGACCCGCGCATACTTTCTGCTGCTGACCCTTTATTACGGGGTCACCAAGAAGGATTTCGTTCGGTAGTAACTGGCTGGGACCCGGTAGCCCCTCCACAATCACCGCTGACCCAAAAAAGGGTATTCACTGGACCTTTACCAGTGGGACTGTTGNTCATTATCGCTATTGGGCTTTCATCTTGGTGGGGNTTAGGGGCGTNTCTCGGAGTTGATAACCTACAATATCCAGATTCTGAATGGGCATATGAACAAAGTGGAATTAGAACCTTACAGGAGGGAAAAGGATTAGATGGAGAGGGAATCCATGTTTGTATTGTTGACACCGGTGTTGATTTGAACCATGATGACCTTGATCATTTGAATATTGGTTTCAGGGATTTTGTTTCTTCATCTGATACACCGATAGACCATGGTTTGGATAATCATGGTACGATGATGGTGGGTATTCTTGTTGCCGATGGACATCTGAAAGGAGCCGCCCCTGGCGTTTCTCTTTCTGTAGCCGCTGCACTTGGTGAGCATGAAGGAGGGGAGACCGTTGGCGAAACCTCTCTGGTTGCCAAGGCGGTTGAATGGTGCTGGAATGATATGGGTGCTGACATCATTTCTTTATCCCTTGGAGGGATGCAAGATGAAAATACTACTTCTGGGAAGGAAGTTGAAGATGCGGTTTCGGAGGCCTTGTCCAAAGGTGTCTTCGTTGTTGCAGCCGCAGGAAATGATGGTGGCTTCACAGATGATGGTTTGGTTTCTTCACCCGCAAATATCCCCCTTGTTATTTCAGTAGGCGCCTCTGTTGAAGGAGGAGATATTTGGGAGTCATCATCGAAAGACACGTCAACAACTAGTCCGGACGGAAGTCCAAGGGAAGACCCTAATTTGAAACCAGAACTGATTGCTCCAGGCCATGATATTATTTCGACAGCCCCTGGCACTCAATATTATCGAAGTAGTGGGACTAGTGGAGCCACTGTGTTTGTATCTGGTAGTCTTGCTTTACTANTGCAGGAATTTCCTGAAATGAGCCGAAACGGCGGTTCCACAACCAATAGTTGCATCGTGGCGATGAAACAAGCGTTGATGGATTCTATTGAGCCAGAAGTTGCTGGAAGGCAACATGATGATTATTTTGGATATGGACATTTGAATACAGAGGCGTGGTACATCACTCTAGCGGCTCAACAATCCTCAAACCCTTGTTAATATATCACTACCTTGAATGATATTATCTCTAATATT